>NODE-48-length-39855-cov-7.73437_pt1 | contig 39855 bp, 38 predicted proteins | sample MGYA00139097_ERZ477577 | MGnify/ENA metagenome assembly ERZ477577
AGCCGCCGCTTCAGTACCAGTATTCTTTCTCACTAATAATTTATTATTACTCAACCAGTTTCCAGATGTTGACGCAGATCGTAATGCAGGAAGAGAGCATTTTCTCATCAAGTATAGTAAACATTCTGCTAGCCAATTATTTAGTCTATTTAATATACTCGCCTTCACCAGTTTAATTGTAGCTATCTACTGGTCGCTTTTACCTGTTTGGGCATTATTAGGTGTATTACCTGCATCCATTGCTCTAACTGCAAGTGCAGAACTGCTGACCCGACCTAATCAAGATCAAATACTCTTATCCACAATGTCTAAAAATGTGGCCGTAAATTTATTAACCCCTATTTTAATCGCTATAGGTGTGATGTTATGACAGCAAACAATCTTCAAGCAGTGGACTCATCATCTATCGTTCCAGCCTATATTTACGATCAAATTGCTGATGCACTTGCAGATAAAGGTTATTGTATTTTTGATAGTTTATTACCTGGCGAAATAACAGAAACACTCTATCAATATGTCAGTAGTCTTAGTGCGAGCGATTATCATGCTGCAGGAATTGGCCGTCAACAACAGTTCCATCTCAACCATACTATTCGAAACGATGAAACTCTTTGGTTAGAAGAAGAGAATGCCACTGATAATATCTATCTAAAATGGATGACGAATTTACGTAGTGAAATTAATCAGCGGCTCTATCTGGGACTATTTAAGTATGAAGCTCACTATGCGCATTATGAAGCAGGTGCATTCTATCAACGCCATATTGATGCCTTTAAAGGCAAATCAAATCGGGTATTAACAACCTTGTTATATCTCAACCCTGACTGGAAGGAAGAGGATGGAGGAGAACTGTTACTCTATTCTTCATCTGAAGAGTCTACAAATGAAGTGGTAGAACGTGTATTACCCACCTACGGCAAGTTTCTAGTTTTTTTAAGCGATCAATTTCCACATGAAGTATTGAAAGCAAACCGTGATCGCTACAGCATCGCAGGCTGGTTTCACGTCAACAGTTAAAAAATACTGACTAGCTACCGAACATTTCACCTACCGCTTTGCTCAGTTCAGGTGATCTATCTGCAGAACGTAATACGTCCATTACTTTATGTCTCATTGTTGGCATAAACATCAAATCTGCTAACAGCTGACTAAACGCTGCCTGTCCAGCATTATTTTTGGCTAGTTGCTCAACAAATAACTTACAAATCACTGGCTGCTCTAACACGTGCCACAAGCGACCTGTAATCGTTGCTAACAATTCGATATTAGTACTACAAGAATGCTCTAATACCTGTTTGACCATTCTTGTAACCAAACCTTTGGAAGCACTATTTGATACTGCACGCAAACAAGCCGAAAGTTGAGCAATATCAGGCTCGGTTTCTTGCAGTTCATTATGAAGTCGCAAAGCAAATACTTCTACCACTCCTAATTCGACTTCAACATTTTCAAGAAATGTAGTCAGCATCATGAAGGGTTCTGTAGGCAAAAAGGGAATTGCTCCGATCAGACTAAGCGTTTCAATTTCATCCATTCTGGCCGCGAAGTCAGCGATACCTTGCATACCTAATGCTTGCCATTTATCAAAACCTGTTTCACCAGCAAAATAATCTTTAACATCAGCGTAATAAGGAGATGGTTTGAGTGCTAAGTTTTTAGTCACCAGACTATTGAATGCAGCCATGCGATCTTCACGCGGCTTGAAAGAGTACGGGCTATCTTTTAAAGCACCTTCAATACGTTGACCATTATCCGCAGCCAGCATGCATTCACCAACTCGATCTAACAACATGACAAGAAACTCATCTCGTGCTGCCTGAATCAGTATGCCTTGCTCATCTAAAGGAAAGTTAAGGAACCAAACGTAACGGTTATCTACCTGCTCCGGATTCCAGAACACGATGCCAAATAATGCTGACCGTTTAAACGGGTAAGGATAGGGTTTCTTTGCATGTTCAAAATTAAAAAACTCATCAGGGGCAAGTTTAATAACTCGTCGCCCCATATCAAATACACGGTATTTCGCACCACTCTGACGTAAAAACTCACTTAGGGTGCTAATTTTATCTGTCGCCATAGTAAAAACTCTCTAAGTGCTAGTGCCTATGTTCTGTATTCAGCATTGATTTTGACGTAATCGTAAGAAAAATCACAGGTCCAAACCGTATCATGACTATGACCACGACCTAACTTAACTCTGATTGTAATCTCATCTTGGCTCATCACTTGCTGACCTTGTTCTTCAGTATACGTAGCGGCAGGTTCACCATTATCAACAATGCAGACATTATCTAAATAAATAGCTACTTTCGATAGATCAAAATCTGCGAGTCCACTTCGTCCAACTGCAGCTAGAATCCGCCCCCAGTTTGGGTCAGATGCAAATAGTGCTGTTTTAACAAGAGGTGAGTGAGCGATGGTATAGGCAACTTGACGGCATTCTTCGTCATCTTGTCCTTCTTCAATCTCAATGGCAATAAACTTAGTGGCCCCTTCGCCATCTCTTACAATCGCATGGGCCAACAACTGACTAATTTCAGCTATCACGGCATATAATTTTTGGCCGTCATCTGCGCCCAAATTTGTTATTTCAGTATTGTTAGCTTGCCCAGTTGCCATTAATAAACACGAATCATTTGTTGATGTATCACCATCAACAGTAATTCGGTTGAATGACTGTGCCATTGACTGTTGCAGCATTAAATCTAACGTCGCTTGATTAACATTAGCATCGGTTGCAATATACGACAGCATCGTTGCCATATCAGGACGAATCATACCTGATCCTTTGGCAATCCCGGTGATAGTCACTATCACGCCATCAATTTCAACTTGCTTTGATACTGCTTTGGCTATGGTGTCAGTCGTCATAATGCCATGAGCAGCATTAAACCAATTGTCCTCAGCTAAACTTTCAAAAGCAGCAGGGAATGCAGTAATTATTTTTTCAAGCGGTAATTGCTGACCAATTACTCCGGTTGAAAAAGGTAATACAGTATTATCAGCTTCACTCGCTAACACTGCAATACCATGACAACAAGCTTGAGCGGCTTGCATGCCGATTTCACCTGTACCCGCATTGGCATTACCAGAGTTAATTAATAAGTACTTTGGTGCAACTTCTGTTTGATGCTGTTTAGCCAGAGTAACTGGTGCTGCACAAAACGAATTTTGGGTATAAACAGCTGAGGTAACGGTACCTTCAGCCAGCTTAAATAAAACTAAATCAGTCTTGCCCGCAGTTTTAATTCCAGCACTTGCTACACCAATTTCAATACCATCAATTACTAACAATTCAGAAGCGATAGGCGCCGATAAATTAACAGCCATTAGCTAAGTGAACCGTGACATTGTTTAAATTTCTTACCTGAACCACATGGGCATGGATCATTGCGGCCAACTTTTTTGCCATCACGGGTAATGGGTTGTTGATGAGAAGGTAACTCTTCACCGCCATCTAAACTTTCAGACTCTTCATGTTGATATTCAACTTCAGCAGACTGGCGACGTTGCTCTTCTACCGCTTCAACATCTTCTGGATCACGAACTTGGACACGAGATATAACTGAAATAACCTCATGTTTAATGTTATCTAACATTGCTGAGAACATAGCGAATGCCTCACGCTTGAACTCTTGTTTTGGATCCTTTTGAGCATAACCACGTAAGTTAATACCTTGGCGCAGATAGTCCATTTGAGCCAAATGCTCTTTCCACTGACTATCGAGCGTTTGTAACATTACTGCTTTTTCAAAGTTACGCATTAATTCGCTTGTTACCGTTTGTTCTTTTTCTTCACAAGCTGCTTCTGCTGCTGCAAGGATTCGCTCTCGAATACCTTCTTCATGTAACTGACTATCTTCCTCTAACCATGAAGCAACGTTAAGATCTAAAGCAAAGTCATCACGTAAAGCAGCATCTAAGCCAGCAAGGTTCCACTGCTCATCAATACTATTGAGTGGAATATAGGTGCTAATAACATCATCAATTACTGTTGCACGCATAGACGTCACCATGTCAGCCACATCTTCCGCAGCCATCAACTCATCACGTTGTTCGTAAATAACTTTACGCTGGTCATTAGCAACATCATCAAATTCTAACAACTGCTTACGGATATCGAAGTTATGACCTTCCACTTTACGCTGGGCATTTTCAATCGCTCTTGAGACCCATGGATGTTCAATCGCTTCGCCTTCTTCCATGCCTAGTTTTTGCATCAAGCCTGACATACGTTCTGAAGCAAAAATACGCATCAAATTATCTTCAAGAGATAAATAGAAGCGACTTGAGCCCGCATCACCTTGACGCCCAGAGCGCCCTCGAAGTTGATTATCTACACGGCGTGACTCATGTCGTTCTGAACCAATGATATGCAAGCCTCCAGCAGCTAAAACTGCATCGTGACGTATTTGCCATGCTTTGGTTATTTTTTCTTTCTCTGCATCTGTCGCATCTTCACCTAAGGCGTCTAACTCAACTTCTAAACTACCGCCCAATACAATATCAGTACCACGGCCAGCCATATTGGTAGCAATGGTAACTGCTCCTGGTTGACCTGCTTGAGCAATAATATGCGCTTCTTTTTCATGGAATTTCGCATTCAGTACAGCATGTTTGATTTTTTCTTTCTTTAACAAGCCATCTAAATATTCAGAGCTCTCAATGGAGGAAGTACCTACTAATACAGGCTGTTTTCTCGCAACACAATCTTTAATATCTAACACCATCGCATCATATTTTTCTTTGGTCGTTAAATAAATCTGATCAGCAGCATCTTTACGTTGTGTTGGCTTATGCGTAGGTATAACAATTACCTCTAAACCATAAATTGACTGTAATTCAAACGCCTCTGTATCGGCAGTACCCGTCATTCCCGACAGTTTAGAATAAAGTCTGAAGTAATTCTGGAAAGTAATTGATGCTAAAGTTTGGTTTTCATTTTGGATTTTTGCACCTTCCTTAGCTTCAACAGCCTGGTGTAATCCTTCTGACCAACGACGACCAGGCATAGTACGCCCAGTAAACTCATCAACAATAACAACTTCGTCATTCTGAACAATGTAATCAACGTCTTTAGTGAATAACACGTGAGCACGAAGTGCAGCTGTAACATGATGCATCAAACTAATATTAGTGGCATCGTACAAACTTCCATCTTCACTCAACAATCCTTCTGCCATTAACAGGGTTTCTATTTTTTCATGGCCTGCTTCAGTAAAGTGTACTTGTTTTGCTTTTTCATCAAGAGTGAAATCACCCTCGACTTCAATCTCTTCATCTTCACCAATTTGTTTCGTCAAATTAGGAATTAATTTATCAACACGTTGGTATAATTCAGAACTATCTTCCGCTGGCCCCGATATGATAAGCGGCGTTCTAGCTTCATCAATTAAAATTGAATCAACCTCATCAATAACAGCAAAATGTAATTTACGTTGTACTTTATCTTCTAGACTAAACGCCATATTGTCGCGTAAATAGTCAAAACCAAATTCATTGTTCGTTCCGTAGGTAATATCACACGCATAAGCAGCACGTCGTGCATCAGGTGCTAATCCTGAAACAATAGTACCTGTTGTCATTCCTAAGAAACTATACAGCTGACTCATCCATGCAGCATCACGTTGAGCAAGGTAATCATTCACCGTAATGACATGAACACCTTCGCCTTCAAGCGCGTTAAGGTACACACCCAAAGTTGCGACCAATGTTTTACCTTCACCGGTACGCATTTCAGCAATTTTGCCCTGATTGAGGACCATACCACCAATCAATTGCACGTCAAAGTGTCGCATTCCTAATACCCGAATCCCAGCTTCTCTGACTACGGAAAATGCTTCAGGCAATAAGTCATCAAGCGTTTCGCCATCTTTCAAGCGTTGACGAAACTCAACGGTTTTTGCTTTTAGTGCTGCATCGTCTAATTGCTTAATATCGGTCTCAAATGCATTCGTTTTCTCAACATTCTTCCTTAACTGTTTAAGCACTCGGTCATTTCGACTTCCAAATATCTTGCTAAAAAACTTACTTACCATTGCTTGAGACTACCTGTAAATTACGGAACTTTTGTCCGTCAAAGATTATATAAAATGCTTAATTATAGCGTGTTGAAAATAAATTGGTCTTGCCTTATTAGATGGGGACGCTTACTCAATCATCAAGTGTTAACTTTTAACAAAATTATAAGGGTTAATGATTTTTCCATCACGGTGTACTTCAAAATGGACATGAGGCCCAGTTGAGCGGCCAGTTGAACCTATTAAGGCGATTGCATCACCTTTTTTTACTCGCATTCCCACTGAAACAAGTAACTTTTTGTTATGTGCATATCGGCTGATATAACCATTACCATGATCAATATCGATCATCTTCCCATAACCACTTCGTCTTCCCGTCCATGAAACAATTCCATCAGCAACAACTAATACATCACCGCCCTCTTTACCTGCAAAATCCAAACCTTTGTGCATAGTTTTTTTACCATTAAAAGGATCTGTACGGTAACCATAGCCAGATGAAATCCAACCTTCTTTGACGGGGTAGCCTTGTGGAATAGCCGATGTGATGTTTTGTCGAACTAAGTAGAGATCTTCAAGTAATGAGATTCGTTCATTTTGACTCTTGAACGATATATCTAAAGCATCTAAATCTTGGTGTAACTCTTCTGTGCTTAGAGGGCGACCTTCATTTTCTAACCCACCTTGTCCGGGTTGTTCAGACAAATCAAAAGCAGATAAATCAACTCCAGACTCTTCTGCCATCTTTTCAGCTAATGCACTCAACCTAATTGATTCGGCTTGCAACTGTCCAATACGTTTAGCGTAATAATTATTTTGAGAGTAATCTTCCTGCACTGATGTGTTCGAAGATATAAATTGAGGCAAAGTAGGTATTGCGTCTTGACTAGGTTTTAATTCATTAGTGTTACTAAATAATATTAGTGCTATCGCAGCAGCAACGAGTATAGTAAGAAATAAAGTTAGGTACTTTACAGACAAGTGAAAATGCTTATGTGTAGAATTCTTTGACGATATAATAATCACTTGCATATTTATTACTCTCTGACAAAAACCATTTCTGCTATGACCAATAAACTTGAACGTATTGATGCTATCTACACTAAAGACAACCGTCTTAGTCAATTATCACAACGCGTTCAAAGACTCAAGCAACTTAATGAAACGCTAAAATCTCTATTACCACCACAATTTTCTGAACACTGCTTTCTTGCTAATGTTAACGAGCACACACTCGTCATCCATACAGATAATGCAAGCTATGCTAGCCTACTTCGCTTTCAATCACCTACACTCTGCAAGGAATTATCTAAACACCTACCTCAAATTGTCAACAAACTCGATGTTAGAGTAAGACCAATTAATGATACTTCTTTAAATTCAGAAGTAAACTCTATCACGCTTCCCGATAATGCAGCTGCTGCCTTGCAACAAACAGCCGACACCATCGATGAAGGACCGCTGAAACAAGCCTTATTAAGGCTTGCTCAGCGTAGAAAATAAGTTCGACTAACTTGTTACAACAGATGCAGCTGGTCGACTGAATGATATCGGAGCGTCTTTTTCTTCATCAAAACTGACTAATTCCCACGCATCCGTTTCTACTAATAATTTTCTCAACAATTTATTATTTACTTCATGGCCAGACTTATGACCGCTAAAAGCACCAATTAAACTATGCCCAAGCAAATATAAATCACCAATAGCATCAAGTACTTTATGGCGTACAAACTCATCTTCATAACGAAGACCATCTTCATTCACGATGCGATAATCATCCAAGGCAATGGCATTATCAACACTTGCACCCAATGCAAGATTGTTTTCACGCAATTTTTCAATATCTTTCATAAAACCAAACGTTCTTGCACGACTGACTTCACGAACAAATGATGTGGAGGAGAAATCAACATCAACTTGTTGTGGTCGACCTGTAAATGCAGGATGTTCAAAGTCAATGGTAAATGAGACTTTAAAACCATCAAATGGTTCAAACTTCGCCCATTTATCACCATCTTCTAACAAAATTGGCTTTTTAATACGAATAAACTGCTTAGCTACCGACTGTTCCTCTATTCCTGCTGACTGTATTAGAAAAACAAATGGTCCAGCACTACCGTCCATAATCGGAACTTCAGCAGCACTAATATCAATAACTGCATTATCAATTCCTAGACCCGCAAATGCAGAAAGTAAATGCTCAACAGTTGAAACACTTTGACCATGCTGAATCAAACTTGTTGATAATAATGTCTCACCAACATTTTCAGCCTTAGCTTCAATTTCAACCACTGGGTCTAAATCAACGCGGCGGAAAATAATCCCAGAATTAGGAGCAGCCGGACGCAAGGTGAGGAAAACTGTATCACCACTATGCAAACCAACACCGGTTGCACGAATCACATTCTTCAATGTTCTCTGCTTTATCACGGCGTATACCCCTCTTTATAAAATTTAAACAACAAATAATAATATCATAGGATTAGGACTCCGAGCCAGCTTAGACCTTAGTCAGCTTGACGACGTAAGAAAGCAGGAATATCTAAATAATCCATATTCACATCACCATTAGCAACCTGTTTTTGTTGAGTTTGCTCTTCATTACGTTTCACAGTTGGAATGTCATAGTCTACTTCTGTAGGCTTTTTAACAATTTCAATTTGAGGTTTTACTGCTTCTGGGGCTACCGCTATTTGCGCAACTTTTTCGCCACCCAAACCTGTAGCTACAACCGTTACTCTAATTTCATCCATCATTTCAGGGTCGATCACAGTACCAACAACAACTGTTGCATCATCTGATGCAAATTGCTTAATAGTATTACCTACATCTTCAAACTCACCGATACCTAAGTCTAAACCACCTGTAATATTTACCAATACGCCACGAGCACCAGATAGATCAATATCTTCTAAAAGTGGACTTGACACAGCTAATTGAGCAGCTTCTTTAGCACGGTTTTCGCCCGATGCTTGACCTGTCCCCATCATAGCCATACCCATTTCTGACATTACAGTACGTACATCAGCGAAATCCACGTTAATCATACCTTCACGCGTGATTAATTCCGCAATACCTTGTACTGCACCTAAAAGAACGTCATTAGCAGCTTTAAATGCACCTAGTAATGTCATTTCACGGCCGAGTACTGCCAATAACTTTTCGTTAGGAATGGTAATCAATGAGTCAACATGTTGGCTCAATTCAGCGAGACCAGCATCTGCAATTTTAAGACGTTTTCCACCTTCAAATGGAAATGGTTTAGTCACAACTGCAACTGTCAAAATACCCATTTCTTTCGCAACTTGAGCCACAACAGGTGCTGCACCAGTACCAGTACCGCCGCCCATTCCTGCAGTGATGAATACCATATCAGCGCCTTTGATCACATCCATAATGCGTTCACGATCCTCTAATGCTGCTTGACGACCTACATCAGGATTGGCGCCAGCACCTAGCCCCTTAGTGATATCTGTTCCTAACTGTAACTGTGTAGTTGCAGCACTCTTACGTAATGCCTGGGCATCAGTATTGGCACAAATAAAATCAACACCTTCAATTTCATTTAACACCATATGCTCTAGCGCATTACCGCCACCGCCACCAACACCAATTACTTTAATGACCGCATTCTCGGTATAAGTATCTATCAATTCAAATGTCATTCTCTCTCTCCCCCAGATTTAACTTAAATATATCTTTAACTTTACTTATTTAGTACGTTTAAAAATTGCCTTGGAACCAACTCTTCATTCTTGCCAGCATGCCTTTAAATTCACTTGCTGTTTTTCTCTCACCCTGACTCACCATTTCTCCCTCATTACCAAATAACAAGAGGCCTACGCCCGTAGCATGAATAGGGTTTCTAACTACCTCTACAAGTCCACCCACATGTTGTGGCAAACCTAATCGAACCGGAAGGTGGAAAACTTCTTCAGCCAGCTCAACAACACCTTCCATTTTAGAACTACCACCTGTCAGTACTACACCAGCAGCCAGTAACTCTTCAAATCCACTTCGTCTTAACTCTGCTTGTACAAGCATCAATAACTCTTCATAACGAGGTTCAACGACTTCAGCCAAAGTCTGTCTCGCCAGTTGTCGAGGAGGTCTATCACCCACACTCGGCACTTCAATAGTTTCATCTTCACGAGCTAATTGAGTTAGTGCACAGGCATATTTCATCTTAATTTCATCGGCATACTGCGTTGGCGTACGTAGAGCTACAGCAATATCATTAGTCACTTGATCGCCTGCAATTGGTATTACCGCTGTATGACGAATTGCACCATCAAGAAATACTGCTATATCAGTCGTACCACCACCAATATCAACAAGACACACACCTAACTCTTTTTCATCGTGTTCTAAGACAGAATAGCTCGACGCCATTTGCTCTAAGATGATGCCATCAACAGTTAAACCACAACGCTCAATACACTTACTAATATTTTGGGCTGCGCTCACAGCACCTGTTATCAAGTGTACTTTTGCTTCTAGGCGAACACCCGACATACCAACAGGTTCACGAATACCCTCTTGATTATCAATAATATATTCTTGCGGCAACACATGTAATAACTGTTGGTCTCCAGGAAAATGAACAGCCTTGGCAGCATCGAGCACTCGTTCAATATCGCCTTGTGTCACTTCCTTGTCTCGAATGGCAACCGTACCATGTGAATTAAGGCTTCGAATATGACTTCCAGCAATACCTGCATACACAGAATGGATCTGACAACCAGCCATTAATTCAGCTTCTTCTACTGCTCGCTGAATCGATTGCACCGTTGATTCGATATTGACTACAACCCCTTTTTTCATACCACGTGCAGGGTGTGAACCTATACCAATAATATCAAGTGCATTGTCTTTAGGCCCTGCATCAAGGTTCGGTGCAGCAACAATTGCAACAACCTTCGACGTACCTATATCCAAACCGACAATTAAGTCTCTTTCACTTCTTTTTGACATCATACTGTCCCGTTAAACTCAGGTTGCTTGCCTGATTTCCAATTTATCGCTAAACCGTTGGTATAACGCATATCAACGATATTAATTTGATCCTGATATTCAGAAAACTGTGTTGTATAAAGCGCTACAAAACGTTTCAATCGATTTTCACTATCTGCTCGACCTAATTTCACGGTCATACCGCCCTTGATATATAAGGACCATGATCGTCTGTTATCCATTGTTATTGAGCTCAGTTCCAAACCTATTGGCCCAAACATTTCTACTATTTCAGCGTACCGTTTAACCATTAATGTATTGGTAGATTCAGGCCCTTTTAGTAACGTTAGTTCTTTTGGGAAACTAGACTTAGGAGGATAAAATAAATCACCATCGCTATTCACCAACCCTGCCTGTCCCCACTTTGCGATGGCCTGCTGCTCTTCAACAACTAAATGAATCGTATCTGGCCAACTCCTTTTTACTTGTATCTGCTTCACCCATGGCGCCGACTCACCTGCTTCACGTAATTTAGCAACATCGATATTAATAAAACTGCCTGTTACATAGGGCTTCACAGCCGCAACAAGCGATGCTTTATCAACATGAGTTAGCTCCCCATCTACAGTCACATGCAAAATGGGTAAGGTATCCTCTTTCTGAAGCCATACCACGCTTAGGGCAGTTACAAACACAAACATAATGATGAAGGTATTTCGTAATAACGGACCCCATGCAATATCTGGTTTTCCCCATGACATCGGCTGCCGTTCTTTACGAACAGGCTTACGTGTAGCACCACGACGATGAGTATTTTTAGCCATTTATTTTGACCTCCATACTATTCTCAAGGATTTTCCACACTAACTGTTCGAAGCTGATACCAGCCTGTTTAGCGGCCATTGGAACCAAACTATGATCGGTCATTCCAGGAACGCTATTCGCTTCGAGCAAATAAAACTGTCCCGTTTGATCACGCATAAAATCAATTCGTCCCCAACCAGACATTCTCAAAGCAGCAAACGCTTTCTTAGCAATTTCTTGGCATTCGGCTTCATCTTTATCGCTCATACCACAAGGGCATAAATATTCTGTATTATTCGACTGATATTTCGCTTCAAAGTCATAAAAATCGTTTGGTGTTTTAAGTCGAATCACCGGTAATGCATCATCATTCAATAGTGCTACGGTATATTCCTCACCCTCGATCCACTGCTCCGCAATCACTTCGGCATCAAACTCAGTTGCCACTTCAATGGCTTGTTTCAACTCATCAGCAGATTTTACTTTCGTCATACCAATGCTTGAGCCTTCATTTACAGGTTTGATAATGACGGGCAAACCTAATTCTGCAATAACAGCATCGCTATTACTTTCAGCTGTAACCTGCACAAATTTTGCAGTTGGCAAGCCATGTTGAATCCATACTTGCTTGCTGATCAGTTTATTCATCGACAGTACTGATGCAGTAATATCACTACCCGTAAATGGAATATTTAATGATCTCAGTACACCTTGGATCTCACCATCCTCGCCGCCTCTGCCATGTAGAATGATAAAGGCGCGATCATAATTACCATCTCGTAAATGCTTACTTACATTAACATCCACATCGACTCGATGAGCATCCACACCTTGTTCCAGTAAGCTAGTTAATACTGCTTGACCACTATTAAGTGAAATAGCACGCTCCGCCGAGCGTCCGCCCAGTAAAACGGCAACACGACCAAACTCAGCAGCAACCTTCACTGAAACACTCATGCTGACTCTCCAATGATATGCACTTCTGGGATTAATATAACGCCAGAATCTGTACTTACTTTTTGCTGAACTAAGCCAATCAGAGCTTCAATATCTGCTGCTGACGCAGAGCTATCACTAACAATAAAATTGGCATGCTTTTCTGATACACGAGCCCCACCAATACTCAGGCCTTTATAACCACCCGACTCTATAAGACGTCCAGCAAAGTCGCCTTCTGGATTTCTAAATACAGAACCCGCACAAGGTTGATTAGTTGGCTGACTAATATTGCGTTTCTTTAACAAAGCCTTGATTTGCTCTAACTCTTGAGCAGGTTCGCCATGTTCAAGTTTCAATTTTGCAGCAACAAACCACTCTCCCTCAGGCAACTCAACATGACGGTAAGCCACTTTAAAGTCTTCAGGTTTACGAACTTTTATCGCCCCATCACGATTCACCGTAGTGATTTCAGTCACCCAATCCCATGTTTCATTTTGATGTGCTCCAGCATTCATTGCTAAGGCGCCGCCCATAGTGCCTGGGATTCCTGCTAAAAATGCACTACCTGTTAAACCTGCTTGCGCTGCTTTCTTAGCCAATTTCCCGCAGTAAACGCCCACTTCAAATGAGACAATTTCACCTTCAAACTCTAATTGCTGTAGTGAGCCTGCTATTGAAATCACGGTGCCAGGGAAACCACCATCACGTACTAATACATTACTTCCAAGACCTAGCCAGAAAACAGGCTCATCTTTAGGTAGCTGAGCTAAGAAAACAGCTAAATCTTTCACACTCTCTGGACGATAAAAGCGTTGAGCAATGCCACCTACACGCCATGAAGTATGCTTTGACAAAGGTTCATTTAATCTTAGCTCACCTTTTAGATTCTCAAATATCATTTGGCCCTCCCAATTGTTCAGGGAGTTCACGTGCAATTCGGCCGATATCACCAGCACCAAGTGTTAATAACAAATCATTGTCATTTAGAACACTTGGCAATACATTGAACAGTTCTTGTTTATCTTCGACAAAGATTGGTTCAACTTGACCTCGAAGGCGTATTGAACGACATAAGCTTTTTGCATCTGCACCAGCAATCTTAGCTTCACCAGCAGGATATACTTCCATCACTATTAGGACATCAGCTTCCGAGAGTACTTGAGCAAAGTCTTCAAATAAGTCGCGAGTACGTGTGTAACGATGAGGTTGAAATATTAGGACTAAACGATTATCACTCCAACCAGCACGGACAGCGTTCAATGTAGCCGTAATTTCTGTTGGATGATGCCCATAATCATCAACTAACGTAACTTGACCAGTGCCTGTTTTAATATCGCCCAAAATATTAAAGCGTCTATTTACACCTGCAAAACCAGATAATGCACGGCGACAGGCATCAATTGACACACCTAATGTTCTTGCTACAACTAAACCTGCAGTCGCATTAAGTGCGTTATGTAAACCAGGCATATTGAGAGTCATATCGAAACTCTGATCAGACTCTTTATCAATAACACTAAAATGACTCTGACCACGATCTTGTTTCAAGTTGATGATTTGGAAATCTGCGTCATCATGTGTGCCATACGTTTTCACTGGACGAATTACATCTGTTAGTAATTCTCTCACTACCGGATCATCAATACACATGACAGCTAAACCGTAAAACGGTAGGTGATGTAAAAACTCAACAAAAGTTGCTTTCAACTTTTCAAAATCATTGTCATACGTGGCCATATGATCTTCATCGATATTAGTTACCACAGAAATCATCGGCTGCAAAAATAAAAATGAAGCATCACTCTCATCAGCTTCAGCAATCAAAAAGCGACCTGTACCTAATTTTGCATTACTACCGACACTATTTAACCGTCCACCAATCACATAGGTAGGATCGAGATCACCTTCGCTTAATAAAGAGGCCATTAAACTTGTTGTCGTTGTTTTTCCGTGTGTGCCAGCAATCGCGATACCGTAACTAAATCGCATTAGCTCGGCTAACATTTCAGCTCTAGGCACAACAGGAATACGTTGCTCACGTGCTGCAACTAATTCAACATTATCTTCAGCAACCGCAGTCGTTACGACAACCACATCGGCATCATCGAGATAACTAGGATCATGACCTATCATCACTATCGCACCTAAAGTTCGTAGATGTTCAATCAATGAATTATTAGCGAGATCGGAACCAGACACTTGATAACCCAAGTTCAATAGCACTTCAGCTATCCCGCCCATACCCACTCCACCAATACCGATAAAGTGAATACGCTTAACTCTATATTGCATTGCAGATGTCAGTTTATCCATGTGTCATCTCCAAGCAAATATTCGCGATTTGTTTTGCTGTGCCACGTTTTGCTAAACCTTTTGCCTTTTCAGCCATATCAAGTAACTGTTCTCGACTGGCAACTAATTCTTCAATCGTTTTCGTCAAGAGCTCAAGCGTCATTTCACTTTCTTGCATCACCATCGCCGCATGAGCCCTAACTAAGCCGTCGGCATTATGAGTTTGATGATCATCAACAGCATATGGATATGGTACAAGTAAGGCAGCAAGCCCTGCTGCTGTGACTTCAGCAATGGTTAATGCGCCTGCACGACAAATAACTAAATCTGCCCATGCATACGCATCTGCCATTGACTCTATAAATGCCGTTACTTCAGCATCCACGCTGGCTTCACTATAATTATGCTTACAATCATCTATGTGTTTAGCGCCACACTGATGCTTAATTTGTATCTCAGTATCAATGTTGGCAAAGGCTTTAGGTAATAATGTATTTAATGATTTAGCACCCAAACTTCCACCTAGAACCAATACTTTTATAGCTCCCGTTCTATCTGAAAAACGTAATTTTGGCTCAGCTAACTCTTCAATCGTTTTTCGAACAGGATTACCTACCCACAAAGCATTCTTTTCAGCATTGAAACTATTTGGGAAGCCTTCAAGCACACGATTTGCAACTCTTGAGAGGGTTTTATTGGTTAAACCTGGAATTGCATTTTGTTCATGAATAACTAGTGGCTTTCTCATTAATTTTGCTGCAACGCCTCCTGGCCCTGATGCAAAACCACCCAAACCAAGCACCACATCAGGTTTAAACCTTCTGATAATAGCAATGCCTTCAATGACCGCTTTAATCAATTTAAATGGTGCTAATAGCCAACCTAATAAACCATTACCACGCAATCCTTGCACGCTAATATAGTTAAGAACATAGCCCGAAGCAGGCACTAACTTCGCCTCAATCCCTTTTTTAGTGCCTACCCATGCAATGTCATGACCTTGTGCTTTCAATTCATCAGCCACAGCCAAAGCAGGAAACACATGCCCCCCAGTTCCCCCAGCCATAATTAGGATCCGAGCAGTCATCGCTTAATCCTCGCTGCTGATTTTTCAGGATAACGCGTTTCAAGATCGACTCGGAGTAAGAGTGCAATGGCAACACAGGCAATCACTAGACTACTGCCGCCATAGCTCATTAGAGGCAAGGTGAGTCCTTTAGTTGGTAAAGCCCCCATATTAACTCCCATATTCACGCAGGCCTGCATTCCTAACCAGATGCCTATGCCATAAGCCACTTGAGCGCCAAACACTTGTCCTGAAAGTTCTGCAGCACGTCCAATTGAAAGTGCTCGCCATATAAATAAAGTAAATAGAATAATCGTACTCATTGCGCCCATTAGGCCTAATTCTTCAGCTAAAATTGAATACAAAAAATCAGTATGTGCTTCAGGTAAGTACGACAGTTTTTGCATACTACTACCCAAACCAACACCAAACCAATCTCCCCGGCCAAATGCAATCAATGCCTGTGTTAATTGAAAGCCACTACCAAATTGATCTGCCCATGGGTCCATAAAACTCTGCATTCTCAACATTCTATAAGGAGCTAAATAAACAGCTGCAGTGAAACCAACGGCTAACAATGCTGTTAATGCAGCAAAGACATCGAGTCTTGCTCCACCTAGGAATAACATAGCTAAGACAGTTGATAAAATGACGACTACAGAACCTAAGTCTGGCTGAACAATCAGCAAGCCAGCTGCAACGGCAACTAAGACTAGTGGTGCCAAAATTTTGAAAAAGGATTCTTTTAACTGACCTTTGTGGCGCTGTAAGTAATCAGCAATATAGATAATTGCTGCCAACTTGATAATTTCAGCAACTTGAACATTAACTGGACCCAAAGGTAACCACCGACGGCTACCATTCACTTCACGACCAATTCCTGGAATGAGCACCATAATCAATAAACCAATGCCTATCGTGAGTAATAACGGCGCATTTTTTTGCCAGAATGACAGGCGAATTGATAGCAGTCCCCACCCAATAGCAATTCCCACTACTGCAAAGATCAGTTGGCGAATAAAGTAGTGTAATGGCTCATCATAGTGTCTTGCTGCAATACTAATGGATGCCGAACCAACCATTACTAAGCCTAGACTTAACAGTGCTAAGACGATCAATATGAGATAACGATCAGAATGCATGGCGTGGTTACTCATAATAAAAACCTCACAGCACGCTCAAATACCTCACCACGTTCCGCATAACCACTAAACATGTCGAAACTTGCACAAGCAGGTGATAACAATACGGTTTGACCTGCAACAGCAATTTCATTAGCTAGTTTAACGGCTTCATCCATACTTTTAGCATTATGTACGCTGACATTACTTGGTATTACCGCAGAAATTAAAGCAGCATCTTGTCCTAGTAAAATTACCGCTTCGACATGTTTGTCTAGGACAGCTGTCAACTCAGAGAAGTCTTGGTCTTTCCCTACGCCGCCGGCAATAAGTAGTATTTTTCCTCTATCAGCTAGACCTTCAATAGCAGCGATACAAGCACCGACATTAGTTGCTTTAGAATCATTAAACCATTGAATGTTATCTTTTTCTGCAACTAAACTACAACGGTGGGGTAAACCTGGATAGTGTTTCAAAGTCGCAGTCATTGCTGGCATAGCTAATCCCATTGCCGAACCTAGTGCTAAAGCGGCTAGGGCATTAGAAACATTGTGTTTACCTTTTATAAGTAGGTCATCAATTGCGAGTAAAGTCTGCTGCCCCTCCGCTAAGTAGCGTATTCCTTCTTGCTCGACAACTCCGAAATCGACGCCATCACATGTTTCTAAGCTAAAGTGAATCTGGTTTCTACCCCTTAGAGATAATTGCATCACATGGTCATCATCACGGTTTAACACCATCACGCCACTACCGTTATAGATGGTTGCTTTTGCTTTTATATAATCTTGTTCTGTATCGTAGCGATCTAGATGATCAGGAGAAACATTTAATACTGTTGCAACAAATGCATTTAACGAACGGACCGTTTCTAACTGAAAACTTGATAGCTCTACAATATAAAAGTTTGGAGCAGGCTCCGTAATCAAATCCAGTGCTGGCGTACCTAGGTTACCGCCCACTTTCACTGCCATTCCTGACTCTTCCGCCATTTCAGCTAATAATGTTGTCACCGTACTTTTACCATTCGAACCAGTAATAGCAACAATCGGTGCATTTGCATTACGAGCAAACAGCTCTACATCACCTACGATTTCTATATTTGCATTCTTAGCAGCTACAATTTCAGGTAAACGAGGATCAATACCAGGACTCAGCACAATCATATCTGCTTGCTGCATAAGCTTTTGATCTAAACCACCTGTTTTTACAAGTACTTCAGGCAGTTCAGTTTGCAACACATTCAGTGCCGGCGGCTGCTCTCTGGTATCCATTATTGCCACGGTATAACCCTGCCCAACGAGAAATCGCGCACACGACAAGCCAGACTGACCAATACCGATGATCAGAATAGATTTGCTGTGTTCAGCTTGTTGAGCTAGTGTATTCATCGTATTTTCAAACTCGCAATGCCTACTAATACAAGAAATACAGTAATAATCCATGCACGTACGATGATACGAGGCTCTGGCCAGCCTTTTAATTCGTAATGATGATGGATTGGTGCCATTAGAAATACACGCTTACCACGTAATTTATATGAACCAACTTGCAATACAACCGATAAAGTTTCCATTACAAATACACCGCCCATTATTAGTAACACTAATTCTTGTCTCACTAATACTGCAACAGTTCCTAATGCTGCACCTAGTGCCAGGGCGCCAATATCGCCCATGAACACTTGTGCTGGATATGTGTTAAACCATAAGAAGCCTAGTCCTGCGCCTACCATAGCTGCACAAAAAACAGTTAATTCACCTGCGTGAGGAATGAAAGGAATTGACAGGTAACGAGCAAATTCAAAATGCCCCGTCACATAACTAAAGAGTCCTAATGCTGCTGCCACCATGACCGTAGGCATAATTGCTAAACCGTCTAAACCATCTGTTAAGTTGACAGCATTACTCGTTCCAACAATAACTAAGTAGGTCAGCAACATATACCATGCTCCCATCGGGATAAGAATATCCTTAAAGAACGGGACAATTAGTGTGGTTTCTGCAGGTACAACTGCTGTTTGATACAAAAATACAGCAGCACCTATACCACCAACAGATTGCCAAAAATACTTATAACGACTAATCAGCCCTTTCGGATCCTGACGAACTAATTTTATATAGTCATCAACAAAACCAATAATGCCAAACAATAGTGTTACTAATAACACGACCCAGACATAGCGGTTTGATAAGTCAGCCCATAGTAATGTACTCACTGCAATCGCAACGAGAATCAGTGCCCCACCCATTGTTGGCGTGCCTGCTTTACTTAAATGCGACTCAGGGCCATCATCCCTTACCACTTGTCCAATCTGCTTAAAGCTAAGGTGACGAATCATTGTAGGGCCAACAATCAAAGCAATACCTAAGGCCGTAATAACACCTAAGATTGATCGCAAGGTGAGGTATTGAAAAACATTAAACCCACTATGAAATTGGGTTAAATATTCTGCTAACGCTAGTAACATTAGCTTTCTCCTTCAATAACTAGCTGATCAGCCAGTTTATCTAACTGCATAAAACGTGAACCTTTAATTAAGCAGGTCACATCATCTGTTAATGCTTCTTTTAACTGAGCTTGCATATCTGCTACACAATTAAAATGCTCAGCTTTATCACCAAACGCATTAGTAGATAGTTGCGTGTACTTACCAACAGTCCACATCCTATCAACGCCTGCCTTCTTGGCTTCAAGCCCCATATTTACGTGAATTTTTTCTACATCGTTACCTAGCTCACCGAAGTCACCTAAAACCAACCAATGTTGGCCATTAAATGATGTTAAGACTTCCAATGCACGTTGGTATGAGCCAGGATTGGCATTGTAGCTATCATCAATCAAGCGAGACTGGTTCAGGCCTTTTCTCAGCTGCAAGCGGTGCGGTACACCTTTCATCTCTGCTAAACCTTTAGCTATGGCTTCGCTTGGAATATCAAGGACATGAGCAACAGTAATAGCTGCTAATGCATTTGCAACATTATGGCGGCCAGGTAGAGGCAAGTTGATATATTGATATTCACCGTCACGCTTAACCATAAAATGACTTGATTGAGGATCCAACTGCATATCACTAGCAACCATGTCAGCGTCTGAATCTAAAGAAAAAGTCAGCATTTTTTTATTAGTAAGTACTTGCTTCCAGTCTGATATAAACGGCATATCGGCATTCACAATACCAACACCTTCAGCACCTAAACCAGCTAATATTTCACCTTTTGCAGCAGCCACACCTTCGATAGATTCAAAACCTTCAAGGTGGGCTTCAGACACATTATTTATAAGCGACACAATCGGACTAGCCATATCAACCAGACGTGCGATCTCACCAGGATGATTCGCACCCATTTCTATTACTGCAAAATCTGTTTCAAGTTCTAATCTGCAAAGTGTTAACGGCACACCTAATTCATTGTTCAAATTACCTTGTGTTGCGATAACAGAGCCGCATTGGCTTAAAACCGATGCAACCATTTCTTTTACCGTTGTTTTGCCATTGCTACCCGTTATTGCGACCAACTTTGCCTTACACTGCTGTTGCCAATATTTAGCAATTTGAGCAAATGCTGCAACAACATCATCAACGACCAACTGGGCTAAATCATCAGGCTGTGCTTCAGTCACTAATGCTGCTCCAGCACCTGCCAAGCGTGCCGTTTCAATATAATTATGACCATCAACTTTCTCACCTTTTAAGGCAACAAATAAATTAGCTGCTTCCACTTTACGGCTATCAATAACAGCGCCTGTCAGCATCACATCATACTCAGGTGCTTCACACCCTAGAATTTCTGCTACTTTAGAGAGGAGTAATTGCATATTATTTAACCTCTCTTAATTTCATATCACTATCATTAGCTGCTGAGAGCAACTCCGTGATTATTTGCTTATCACTAAACGGATGCTTAATACCTGCAATGTCTTGATATTGCTCATGGCCTTTACCTGCGACAAGGACAATATCGCCCTGACGAGCAGTTTGAATCATTGATGTGATTGCTAACTTACGATTATGCTCAATTAAAGCTTTATCCTTAGCTTTTAAACCACTAAGAATATCTGCCACAATTTGCTGGGCTGATTCAGTGCGAGGGTTATCATCTGTTATGACAAAACGGTTGGCATATTTTTCAACAGTTTCACCCATCTGTGAACGCTTGCCTGAATCACGATCGCCCCCACAGCCGAATACACATAACAATTGGCCATCATCAGAAATATGTTTTTTCAATGAACTTAGAGCTTGTTTCAATGCATCCGGCGTATGCGCGAAATCAACAACGACAGTAACGTGTTTGCCTCCACCCAACATTTCCATTCGACCATTAACAGAGTGGCTTTTGGCTACAGCACTGATAACATCATCTTGTTTTAAACCTATAGCGTTTAAACTTGCAATTGTTGCCAATAAATTATCAACATTAAATTCGCCAAACAAACCTACCCTGATAGGGGTTACGTGTTCTCCCTCAAGGAGTTCAAACGCTAGACCATCTATAGATGCAACGATATTTTCAGCTTGAAGATCTGCTTTTTTATCCAAACAAAAACGACTATAGGTTGACACTGATAGTTTTGAATTAATGCTCAATTCATTTATTAAAGTACGTCCAAAATCATCAGCACAGTTAATAACTGCTGTTTTGATGCTCTCAAATTTAAATAACCGTGCTTTTGCCTGAGCATATTCAGCCATAGTTTGGTGGTAATCCAGATGATCACGCGTTAAATTTGTAAACACTGCGACATCGACCGAAACACTGTTAAGTCTGCCTTGGCATAAGGCATGAGATGAAGCTTCAATCACAACATGGTTAATATTTTGTTCATGAAAACCAGCCAGTATTTTTTGCATCGTGACAGGATCAGGTGTTGTCATGCCTGTGTCTGTTAAAGTACCAATACGACCGATACCTAATGTACCTATCACTCCACAAGGAATAGATAGTGATTCAAGTGCTTGGGCAATAAATTGACTTACTGATGTTTTGCCATTGGTTCCTGTTATCGCAATCACAGTCAAAGCCATCGAAGGGTGACCATAGAACCGTGCAGCTATTTCACCACTTTTCTCAGCTAACTCTTTAACTGCTTGATATGCCGTTTTTGTTTGTTCTAATAATTGCTGCTCTTCATTCGTTAAAGGCTGCTCTTCATCATATAAAACAATTGCTAACTGCTTAGTGAGTGCTTGCTGTAAGAATTGAAGCCTCAACTCAGAATCTTTCGCCAATGACAAAAACATAAATCCATCATCAAGTTCGCGACTGTCAAGACTGATTCCATCTACCTCTTGGTTTGTTAGCTTAGAAGGATCTCTCAGCATACCCACGAGTAGACTTTGAATTGATTGTGACGAAGTGATATTCATTTCTGAGCCACCAGCATTCTAGACTCAGGCATTGCATCTGGTGCTATATTCAGTAAGCGCATTGCCCCCGTCATTACTTCAGAAAAAACAGGTGCAGCTACTAAGCCACCGTAATAATCTTTACCTTGTGGGTCATCTACCATGACAACCATCGCTAAGCGTGGATTGTTAGCAGGAATGATTCCAGCAAATAGTGAAAGATAATGTCCTTCTGCATAACCGCCATGACTTGCTTTTTTAATCGTGCCAGTCTTGCCTGCAACAGTGTAATTTTCTACCGCCGCTTTTGACGCCGTACCGCCAGTCTTCACAACACTCGTCATCATGGTACGAACGGCATCCATAATATCGCTTGAGAAAACACGGTGACCGACAGGTGCTGTATCAGACTTAGCGAAACTAACAGGACGCAATACACCGCCATTCGCTAAAACGGTATACCCTCTTGCTAACTGCAAAGCTGACGTATTTAAACCGTAGCCATAGGAAAATGTTGCTCGTTCCACTTTTTTCCATGAGCTAAGATCAGGCATTCGCCCCATACTCTCTCCAGGGAAATAACCGCCTGATAAAGTACCCATTCCAAACGCAGAAAAATCCTGCCACAGTTGCTCAGGTTTTAAAGATAATGCAATTTTGCTTGATCCTACATTGCTGGATTTTTGAATCAATGTCGCCAAATCAATGACACCATAATCTCGATGGTCCTTGACGACTAGCCGATTAACTTTGAATCGTCCGGGATGCGTATCAATTGTTGTTTTGGTTGTATACAATCCAGACTTCAAACCACTGGCAACAGTAAAGGGTTTCACCGTCGATCCAGGTTCAAACAAATCGATAACCGCTCGATTTCTAAGAGAAGCTTGTTTTAAGCCTTTTCTATTATTAGGGTTAAATGACGGCTGATTTGCCATCGCTAATACTTCACCAGTATTAACATCTAAAATCACTGCGGTACCCGCTTTAGCATGATGCTTCTTAACCGCAGATTTAAGTGCCTGATAAGTGAGATATTGCAAACGTAAATCTACCGTTAAGCTAATATTTTCACCATCTTTACTCGCTTTAATTTGTTCGCCGCCACCCACATAATTACCACGACTATCTCGCAATAAACGTTTTAAACCTGATACGCCCTTCAACGTTTCATTATGGGTTAGCTCCAAGCCTTCTTGACCTTCATCATCAACATTATTAAATCCGACAAGATGTGAAGCTACTTCCCCAGCAGGATAAAAACGTTTGTATTCACGTTGTAAAGCAACACCATTTATCTTTAACTGCTTAACTTTTTCGGCTAACTCAGGCGTAACTCTACGTTTCAAATAGACAAATTCACGCTGTTTTTTAGTGCCATCTTTCATTTTTTTCTTAATCGAGGACACTCTGATATTAAGCAATTTTGCAAGTTGTGTTAATTGTGCTGAATCAGCACTCATATCTTGAGGGTTAAACCATACGGAATGAACAGGCGTACTAATCGCTAGCGGTTCGCCATGGCGGTCTAAAATCATACCTCGGTGAGCAGGAATAGGTACATGACGGACGTGCCTTGCATCACCTTGATTTCGTAAAAACTCAGGGTTCAAAACTTGTATATCAGCTAACCTCCAAGCTAAGCCAAGTATCAAACTGACAAAAACTACTCGTACCAAATACAAGCGCCATGCGCCGACATGGTTTAATGTTTGTCTTTTTTTATTACGACTCATGGTTTTGTAACTACAGTCATTTCTACAGTCGGTACAACCATGTTCAAACGAACACGTGCCTGCTGCTCAACGCGTGCAGGGTTAGCCCATGTACTTTGTTCTAATAATAAGCGTCCCCATTCTTCATCCAACTTGTCTTGCGTATATTCTAACTTCTGTAATTGGACAAATTCAGTTCTCCATAAATACTTGCTATACACCACTGCCATAGATGACACGATCACAGCAATTACCAGTAAAAGAACAGGAAACTCAACACTTAAAGGTTCTAGGCGGTTAAGAAAATTCATGAAAGTTTCTCAACAACACGTAATACAGCACTACGCGCACGTGGGTTCGTTGCTAATTCTTGTTCACTAGCTTTAATCGCCTTACCTACTAATTTAATTCGTGGATTAAGTTCATCAGCCCTAATAGGGAAGTTTGACGGTAAATCATCACCCTTAGCTTCATCACGAAAATAACGTTTTACGATTCGATCTTCTAAAGAGTGGAAGGTGATTACAGATAGGCGACCACCGACAGCTAACACATCAAGTGATTGCTCTAGACCTGCTTTTAAATCTTCCAACTCATTATTGATATAGATTCGAATTGCCTGGAAAGTACGCGTTGCTGGATGTTTGTTTTTTTCACGAAATGGCATTGCCTTATCAACTAAAGCAGCTAATTGAGTCGTTGATACAATCGGAGTATGTTCTCGAGTTTCAACAATCGCATTAGCAATTCGCTTACCAAAACGCTCTTCACCTAACGTTTTAATCACAAAGGTGATATCTTCTACTTTAGCTGTAGCCAACCACTCCGCTGCACTCATTCCAGCATCTGGATTCATCCGCATATCCAACGGACCGTCTTTTTGAAAACTAAAGCCACGTTCAGCAACATCAATTTGTGGAGATGAAACACCAATATCTAATAAAATCCCATCTACTTTGCCCTGCCATAAGCGCTCATTCACTGTAGTAGCGATATCCGCAAAAGAGCATTGTTCGATATTAAAGCGAGGATCCTGTTCAGATAAGGCTTGACCTGTTGCAATCGCAGCAGGGTCTTTATCAAGCCCTAATAAACGACCGTTTTCAGATAGACGTGATAGTACTTGGCGAGCATGACCACCTCGACCAAAAGTACCATCGATATAAATTCCATCAGCTTTGACGGCTAAGGAGTCGACGGTCTCATTTAGCAATACTGGTAAATGTTCTGAGTGGCTATCAGTCATTACTATCGCCTTAAATTGAGAGATTTTCTAATTCAGTCGGCAAGATACCGTCAAAATCTTCTTCTAAGCACTCATCCATCAGAGTGTTCCAAGTTTGCTCATCCCATAACTCAAACTTGTTACCTTGACCAATCATGACCGTGCTTTTTGTTAGTCCAGCGAACTCACGTAATTTTGATGGAAGTAAAATTCGACCATTACTATCCATTTCACATTCTGTTGCATAACCAAGTAACATGCGTTTCAATCGACGCACTTGAGGGTTTAAGCTAGGTAACTCAGCTAACTTTTCTTCAACCGCTTCCCATTCAGGCAAAGGATACATTTGTAAACAATGATCAGAATGATCAATCGTGACAACTAATCGGCCTTCACAACAGACGTCCAGATGCTTACGGAACTTGGCTGGTATCGCCACCCGTCCTTTTGCATCTAGATTAAAAGTTGCTACGCCTCGAAACACTCAACTGTCCTTTTATTGATCCACTTTGATCCACAATTACCCACTAAGCGACACTATATGAGTGTGCAATGAGCATGTCAAGCATGGTAATCAATAAAATCTCCTTTTACCGTCAATGACTTAGCTAACTTTCATCAAGGTGGGTAAGAGTGGTTCTTAACTGTGAATGAGGACTACTTTTTTTTCATGAAAGTGGGATTGGAACTTAAAGTAGATTCTAGGATATGAAGCTATCTAAACATCCAAAATAGAGATACAAATTGTTTCAGTGCATTAAATCACTAAAGTAACAAAATTATTTTTCGCGGAACTAAGTTCATCGACCTCGTTTAAGCTTTTTAATGTTCTCCAAACGTCACTAAAAAATCATCAAAAACCTACTACATCTTAGGTGTAGATTTAGGCTAATTAGCACTACGGAATTTAACAAGGAGCGGAACTTGGTTCTATAGAGGGGATATCTTTAACTACTGTAATGATTACAGAATAAAATTACCTGGATAATTATATAGCGTGATCGAAAATAGAAAAAAATGAGATGGCCGATAAGCCGGGTTCTGTCGAGGACAATCATTCATCTGGGACAAGCATCGCTACTTGCCTCAAGCAACCTACCCAAGAACGATACGGGCCGTATCTGTTTGCCGAAACAAACTGCTCTTCTATTTGGTCTTGCTCCGAGTGGGGTTTACCTTGCCGCAACTGTTACCAGCTACGCGGTGCGCTCTTACCGCACCCTTTCACCCTTACCGAACTATTCGGAAATAGTCAGGCGGTATACTCTCTGTTGCACTAGCCGTAGGCTTTCACCTCCCAGGCGTTACCTGGCACTCTGCCCAATGGAGCCCGGACTTTCCTCACAATTAGTCTAGCTAAAAGCGCGATTGTCTGGCCATCTCAAGAGAGGATCTTACCTGAATAAGACTACTTTTGTTGAAGTTTCAGCGCCATATCGTAAGCAGTGTTTTTACTTACCTCTAATAATGATGACGTAATCGCCGCTGCTTTTTTGACCGGTAGTTCTTTTAGCAATAATCCAAGTACGCGATTAATCTCTGTTTCACTGGCATCTTTTTGCTGTTTCACGCCTTCCACAAGTAACACGCATTCACCTTTTAACTGGTTACTGTCTTCAGAGACCCACTCCAATAATTCCCTCAAAGATTGTGTAGTAATAGTTTCGTGTAGTTTAGTTAACTCTCTGGCTAGACATGCAGGTCTATCATCCCCAAAGACTTCAACCATATCACTTAAAGTGCCTTTCAACCGTCTTGGCGCATCATAAAAAATCATGGTACGGCTTTCATCCACTAACATTTGTAATGCTTGCTGACGAGCACCTTGTTTAGAGGGCAAGAAACCTTCGAAAGAAAAACGATCTGAGGCTAAACCTGAGGCTGAAAGTGCAGTGATAACGGCACAGCTCCCAGGCACAGGAACAACCCTAATATTATGTTCACGCACCAATGAAACTAATTTATAACCAGGATCACTGATTAAAGGTGTACCAGCATCACTAATTAATGCAATTGATTCACCTTGCTGCAATTTTTCTAACAACGTTTCACTACGCTGCTGCTCATTATGGTCGTGCAGTGAAATGCTCGGGGTTTTAATCGCAAAATGCTGTAATAAGAAACCGCTATGACGGGTATCTTCAGCAGCAATCACATCTACTTGTTGCAATACCTCAATAGCGCGTTGCGACATATCTGATAGATTACCAATTGGTGTTGCTACAATATATAAGCAGGCCTCTTCTTGATCAGACACAATAATTTACCTTAAAAATATGACTCAGTTCTGGTCGTAATATACGCGAACAGGTAAGATGTTTCCTTAAATATATAATCATAGCTAGGAAGCCATGAAAGAACCTTTTTTAAGAAGCCTGCTAATTCTATTACTTATTAGTTTAAGTGCCTGTCAGACAACACAAAGCGTTATTACGTCGCCGCCACGCACAGAGGCAGATTTAGCCGCTCACTCAGCTGAACTCTCGGGGGATTATCTCTCTGCAGCGCAGCAATATTTGACCTTAGCAACAGAGTCAAAAAAACACCTCCAAGCATACTATTACCTGCGTTCAGCGCAAGCGTTTTGGCTAGCAGGTGATGCGGTTCAAGCAAGCAACTCATTGTCTCATGTCGACTCAACGTTACTTTCCACTTCGCAACAAAATGATACAGCTCTTCTAGAGGCTGAGCTTTCGCTTGCTGAGTCTCAGGCTGAACAAGCATTAGTTACCTTAGAGCGCATTAAATTTAAATCATTGTCACTGTCGCAAAAACAACAGATTTTAAGACTCAAAATTGATGCTTACCAACTGACTGAAAACTGGTTAGAAAAAGCGAATAGTCACCTTACTCTTTCGACACTCTTAAGCGATGTCGAAATTGCAGAAAACCAGCAAGGTCTTTGGCAGGCTCTAATGTCATTAACACCTCAGTCACTAGAACTATTTAATCCTGGTATGCCTCCCGCAGTTAACAGTGGTTGGTTTGAACTAGCTAATATCGTCAAAAGTTACCAAACTAATCCTGAAGCATTTGTTGTTGCAATTGAAAACTGGCAGCGTGATTACCCGAATCACCCCGCCGATCTTGAGTTATATGCACCCAACCTAAGTGCAGGAACTCAGTTAGGTAAAGACTTAAACCTAATCGCAGTGCTCTTGCCAGAAGCAGGTCCATATAAAACTGCAGCCCAAGCAATTAAACAAAGCATTATTACTGCACACTTTATTGCCCGTTCAGACACACAAGTTCGTTTTTATGCCGTTACCATCGAGCCAAGTAACGTTGTACAGCAGTATCAACAAGCCATTGCTGACAATGCGAGTGTTGTGATTGGCCCTCTTGATAAACGTGCTGTGGAGCAATTAGCGGCGAGCGTTGAATTAACGATACCTGTACTAGCTTTAAATCGCCTAAGTGCTAATAGCTCTTACCCGAACTTATTCCAATTTGGTTTAGCACCTGAAGACGATGCTGTTTCAATCGCAAACTATGCCATGAAACAAGGATTCCAACGAGCAGTGATTCTTACCTCACATGATAACTGGGGAACTCGTGTAGCAGCAGCTTTTAAAGAACAGTGGTTAAACAATGGTGGTACCCTTTTAAATACATCAACCTATGCAACAGATCAAAATGATTTCTCTGCCACTATCACCCCTTTACTCCGCCTAGATCGAAGTACCCAGCGCAAGCATTCATTATCTCAAACCTTAGGAAGAAAAATCCAATCTGAACCTCGTCGTAGACAGGATATTGACTTTGTTTTTCTCGCAGCAAAACCATTAAAAGCACGTCAATTAGTTCCTCAGCTTAAATTTCACCGTTCAGGCTCTTTACCAATAATTGCTACATCACAAGCCTATAGTGGCCGCGAGAATAGTCAGCAAGACATTGACTTGAATAAGTTAATTATTACTGATATCCCATGGATGTTAGATGAATCGGCTGAAACAGACCCCGTTTATAATGCTCTGAAAATGAGTCAACCGAAATTCTTTGATAGTTTCGTTCGCCTCTATGCCCTAGGTGCTGACGCTTACCGTATTATTCCTCATCTAAATAGTCTAAGTCGTTCATCAGACATCTCTTTTCCTGGTGCTACAGGTAAATTAACCATTGATGGTTCAGGTACGGTCAACAGAGAAACAAATTGGGGCTACTTTGATAAAGGCCTATTAAACCCCATCGATGCTGTGCAATAAATGACTCTATCAGGCACGGTTGCGGAACAATTGGCCTGTGATTATTTACAAAAACGTGGCTTACAACTGGTAACGAAAAACTATCATTGCAGACGAGGTGAAATTGACTTGATCATGCAAGATCAATCAACCCTAGTTTTTGTTGAAGTTCGTTATCGAGCATCGTCTAAATTTGGTAGTGCCTTAGAAAGCGTTAATACTCAAAAACAACAGAAAATAATTTATACTGCAGAACATTTTTTGAGTAATCAGAAAGATTCTTTTTCACAATATCGTTTTGATGTTGTTGCGATCATGCCAAATGCTCAACAACAGCCAGAAATACATTGGCTTAAAAATGCATTTCAGTTAAGTTAGAATGGAATTAAGGCTCACATCAATAGTCACAATTATTTGAACTACGATAATTATTACTTACAACACTTACATTAAAATTAGGACTCAGCTATGTTAAAACTAAAACTCGCATTGCTACTTTTACTTCCCCTTTTAGTATTACAGGGGTGTGCAACAGCAGTTGTCACTGGAGCGGCAACAGGCGCATCTATTGCTCATGATCGCCGAAGCACAGGCTCTGTTATTGACGACCAAGGCATTGAATTTAAAGCCTCTTATGCATTATTTAAGAACAAAGAAATCTATGACCAAAGTCATATAAATGTAACGAGTTATAACGGCGTAGTGTTGCTTACCGGTGAAACTCCAAGTGAAGATTTAAAACAGCAAGTCTCTGCTGAAATTAAGGCGATTGCTAAGGTACGCCGAGTTCATAATGAATTAATTATTGCAGCCCCTAGTGCACTACCATCACGGAGCAGCGATTCATGGATCACATCTAAAATCAAAACAAAACTTGCGACTGAAAAAGGCATTGATCCCTTCTATGTAAAAGTCGTCACTGAACACGGAATAGTTTACCTAATGGGTATATTGAGTCGTGCTGAGGCTGATTTAGCAGTATCAGTGGTTACAAAATCAGCAGGAGTACAACGCGTCGTTAAAATATTTGAATATACTGATTAATTTTCATCGTTAGGCCTCTTAATATGAATTAAGAGGCCATTGAAACTATGACTTAAAACGGTTTAACCACAGCTAGAATAATCACTGCTATCAGAATAACTACAGGTAGTTCATTAAACCAACGATAAAAAACATGACTGCGTTGATTATCATCATTTTTAAAGATACGCACTAGTCGGCCACAATATCCGTGGTAAGCAAATAGTAAAAAGACTAAGGTTAGCTTTGCATGCAACCAATGCATGGATGCTATCTGCTCCATTGAATAAAAACTTAATAACCAGACACCAAATATCAATGTTGCTATTGCACTTGGTGTCATAATCCCTCTGTACAGCTTCCTCTCCATTACTTTAAAACGCTCACGACTTACTTTGTCGTCGCTCATAGCATGATAAACAAATAAACGTGGCAAATAAAATAAAGCCGCAAACCATGTCACCATTGAAATAATGTGAAACGCTTTAACCCATAACATGTACTACTCCTTTTTCTTTAATCAATGTTACTATTAATTCATTGCCCTATATGGAGTTCGATATGTCCAATCAAAGCCAATCATCCGACGAACGCCGTCGTTTTAGTCGAATCCCATTTGATGCGACAGCTCATCTTAACTCGCATAAAGGTGAGTTACACCTAAATTGTCATGTTATCGATATTTCACTTAACGGTATTTTAATTGCTATTCCAGAAGGCTGGCTAGGAAAAATGAACGATCAATATGATATCGATCTCCTACTCGAAAATGCCCAATTAGTAATTAAAATGGAAGCAATTGTCGCACACATTGCAGATGATACTATTGGCTTTACCTGTACTCATATTGACTTAGAGAGTATTACCCACTTAAAACGTCTGGTTGAATTAAACTTGGGTGATGAAGCACTACTACATCGAGAGTTTACAGCTCTTATTCACTAGGAATAATCATTAATGCTCTGCATTTTGCATTGCATCAATCGCCTCGGATAAGTGACGTACAGGAATAACTTTAATTCCTTTAATCTCCTTTCTTGGTGCATTTGCTGCGGGAACAATGGCATAAGAGAAACCATGTTTTTGAGCATCTCGAATCCGTTCTTCACCTGCTTGTACTGGCCGTATTTCTCCAGTTAAACCCACTTCACCAAATATAATCCAATCACGCGGGATAGGTCGGTTTCTTAAACTCGATAATACTGCTGCTAGCATAGCTAAATCAGCTCCTGTCTCACTGAGTTTAACCCCACCCACAACATTGATGAATACATCCTGATCATTACATGTAATGCCACCATGACGATGTAATATCGCTAGTAACATCGATAAACGATTTTGGTCGAGACCAACGGAAACACGGCGTGGATTACCAAGTGGACTATCATCAACCAATGCTTGCACTTCAACCAACATCGGTCGACTACCTTCACGTATAACAGTGACGATGCTACCTGCTAATGAGGTTTCCCCCCGAGACAAGAAAATCGCTGATGGATTACTGACCTCTTTAAGGCCAAGTTCTGTCATGCTAAACACACCAAGCTCATTGATGGCACCAAAGCGATTTTTAACTGCACGTAAAATTCTAAAGCGAGTTGAAGTATCACCTTCAAAATACAGCACGGTATCAACCATATGCTCAAGTACACGAGGTCCAGCCAGTGCACCCTGCTTAGTCACATGACCTACAAGAATTAATGTAGTACCACTAGACTTTGCAAAACGTACCAGTTGAGCGGCACTTTCTCTTACTTGAGCGACAGTACCAGGGGCTGATTGTGATAACTCAGTGAACACAGTCTGAATCGAATCAATTACCATAACTTGTGGATTACGAGTACGGGCCGTTGCTATCATTTGTTCCGCATGTGTTTCAGTCAGCAAATCTAGTGGCGTCTGTTCTAGTTGTAAGCGTTCTGCTCGCAAGCGGATCTGCTGTAAAGATTCTTCACCACTGATATATAGCGGACTCAAACCAGATTTTTTTGCCATACTCGCCATAGCTTGCAATAACAAAGTTGACTTACCAATACCAGGATCACCCCCTATCAGTACAACTGAGCCGGTTACCAAACCTCCACCTAATACACGATCTAGCTCGGGTAAGCCTGTTGTCCAGCGCACTGCTTCCTCTGAGGTAACATTACTCAGTGATTGAACTTCACTTTTTTGATCGCCAGCATAACCTGTATGTTTAGCAATAATGGTTTGGCTTGCAGCTGATGTTGCTGCTTGGACTTCTTCTTCTAGACTATTCCATGTACCACAATCAGAGCATTGCCCCGCCCATTGAGGTGTTTGAGCACCACACTCTTTACAGTGGTAACTTCGTTTAACTTTCGCCATAGTGATATTCCCTTCTCACTCGCCCATTAAGCTGACACACTAACTCATAGGCAATGGTATTAACTTTTTGTGCAACCATCTCAGCAGTTAAGAGGCCATCACCCCAGAGGACTACTTCATTATGTACTGTTACAGTATCCATTGACGTTATATCTACAGCAATCATATCCATTGATACTCGACCGACTACTGGACAAATATTCCCATTAATCAACACTGAACCTTGATTTGATAACTGCCGACTATACCCATCACCATAACCAATATCGACAATTGCAATTCGCACCTTATCTGGAGCGACCCAAGTGCCACCATAGCCCACTTGATCACCCTGCTCAAGCTCTTTAATCGCTATTATTTGTGAACACAAACGCATCACTGACCTTAGGCCTAATTCAGCAGAATTTTTATCATCAAAAGGTGAGATACCATATAACATCAAGCCCGGTCTCAGCCACTGTTTATGACTGTCTGGATACGACAATATAGCTGCTGAATTTGCCAAACTGATAGGTAAATCATGTGCTTGAGAAAATGAAGTAATCCGTTCAAGTTGTGCTGTATTTCTTTCGTCACCATATTCATCGGAATTAGCAAAATGACTCATAATGCCAATTTGACCAGTGATATTATGATTCTCTTGTAAGAAACTTAAGGCATTATCCATCTCTCTTTCAGCAAAGCCTAAGCGATGCATACCTGTTTCCATCATCAGCCAACAAAATGATAATTGTGAGGGTAAATCAATCGATTTAAGTAAGTCGAGCTGTAATGATGTATGAAAAACGAGTGATAAGTTGTGAGTCGATGCAGCCTGTAATTCATCAATAGAATGCACACCTTCAAGCAATACTATTGGCTGAGAAATTCCTGCTTGTCGTAATTGAACGGCCTCAGTCAATCTAGCCACGGCAAAAGCATCACTGCCTGAAAGTGCTTTGGCCGCTTCTACTGCGCCATGTCCATATGCATTCGCTTTGATTACAGCCATTATCTGGCTATTAGGTGCTAATGCTCTAACACGTAAGAAGTTGTGTTCTATTGCTGTAAGGTCAATGTGTGCGACAGGATACATCGACACAATTATTCTGCACCATAGTCGTCATAATTATTGTAAGCAAAATTCTCAAAACGCGTATAACGGCCTTGGAAAGTCAGTGCAACCGTACCAATAGGACCGTTACGTTGCTTACCGATAATAATTTCAGCTTTACCTTTATCAGGTGAGTCTTCATTGTATACTTCGTCACGATAGATAAAGACGATTAAATCAGCATCCTGCTCAATAGCACCAGACTCACGTAAATCTGACATAATCGGGCGTTTATTAGGCCGTTGCTCAAGACTACGGTTTAACTGAGAAAGTGCAATCACGGGCACTTCTAATTCTTTTGCTAAGGCTTTAAGAGAACGAGAAATTTCAGATACCTCTGTCGTTCGGTTTTCTCCTGACTTCCCACTTCCTTGCATCAACTGAATATAATCGATCACGATTAGGCTTAAGCCATGGTCACGTTTTAAGCGACGAGCTCGAGCACGTAATTCGGTGGTAGTTAGTGCTGGCGTATCATCAATAAATAACGGTGCTTCGTTCAATAAAGCAATGGCTGAGGTGAGTCGCGGCCAATCATCATCATTCAATTTACCTGTTCTCAAACGATGCTGATCAATCTGACCCAATGAAGACAACATCCTCATTGCTAGAGCATCTGCAGGCATCTCCATACTAAAGACAGCAACTGGTTCACTACTCTTAATCGCAGCATTTTCAGCCAAATTCATTGCGAATGTCGTTTTACCCATTGAAGGACGACCCGCTACGATAATTAAATCAGCAGGCTGCAAACCAGATGTTTGCTCATCAAAATCAGTAAAACCAGAAGACAAACCAGTAATTAAACTATCAGATTCAAATAAAGTATCTATACGATCAACAACCGTACCGAGGACTTCTTTTACTTGAACGAAGCCTCCTCCACGATGGGCACCTTTTTCAGCAATCTCTAAAACACGTCTTTCTGCTTCATCGAGCATTTCCTCACTATCACGGCCTTCTGGTGTAAAAGCTGCATTAGATATTTCCGTTCCAACAGAAATAAGTTGACGTAAAATTGAGCGCTCACGAACAATATTAGCATAAGCCATAATATTGGCAGCACTAGGGGTATTTCTAGCTAGAGAGCCTAGATAAGCTAGTTCACCAACCTGGTCGAGCTCACCTCGAGTGTCGTGAAATTCAGCTAATGTAATAACGTCAACGGGCTGTGACAGTGAAAATAACTCGGCGATAGCTCGATAGATTAAACGGTGATCGCGTCGATAAAAATCAGACTCAACCACTACATCAGCCACTTGATCCCAACTACCATTCTCAAGAAGAAGACCGCCTAGCACCGACTGTTCGGCTTCAACAGAATGCGGGGGGACTTTCAGTGCTTCAGTAGCACTGTCTGAGTATGAGTCCGGATATGAGATTTCATCTTCCACCGAGTTCAATCCTAAAGCTTTAGAAATTAAAACAAGCATTTGTATCTATAACAAATAACTTACCTATATTTCATATGAGTAGAGACAAAAATAACCACATAAGTGGCTAAATTTAAAATTCTTAAATGGAATGAATGAGATTACGCAAAACGTAATCCCATTCAATTCATTTCTTACGCGTCGTCTTGCGCTTTAGCAATTGCTTCAGCTTCTTCTAACGCTTTAGCTCTTGCTTTTTCTGCTTCAGCAGCTTCAGCTTGTGCAGCTAATTGTGCTTCAGATGTAACATTTACAGCTACAGTAACAATAACATCAGAGTGTAATTGAATATCGATATTGTATTCGCCTGTATGACGTAATGCGCCTTCTGGAAGACGTACTTCATTACGTTCAATATCAGCGCCTGCAGCATTTAATGCTTCAGCAATATCCATTGCACCAATTGAACCGAACAATTTACCTTCAATACCAGCATTAGCCATGATATTTACATCACCAGCTGCAACTAGTTTGACTTTACGCTCTTCAGCCGCTGCTTGTAACTTAGCAGCCGCAGCTTCTAGTTCAGCACGACGTGATTCAAACACTTCTCTGTTCCGCTTATTAGCAGGTAATGCTTTTCCATTTGGTACTAGGAAATTACGACCGAAACCAGCTTTAACAGCTACTTCATCGCCAAGATTACCAAGCTTCTGCATTTTTTCTAGCAAAATTACTTGCATCGTTCTACCCTCATTCGCAGTGAAACACTGCTCTTAAAGTCACTCGCCTCGTTCAATTAAACGACGGCGAAAATTAAACCATTGCTCCAAAACACCTGTCATTGCAAGTAATACCACCATCTGAGGCATAACTACAACTAGCAGTACATAGACTGCTATCAACCAAAATTTATGTTTTTGCTTTAGTTTGACAATTGCATGTACAACTGACAAACCTTGCAAGGCGAATACCGCTAATAAAACAGGTAAACAGTCCCTCAATACTGCTAACGACTCACCTAACGGCGAGATAGTTAATACCATGATCGCCATGGCCAGCATTGCGGCTGACTTACCTAGTGTAAGTTGATAAAACTCACTAGCGAAACCACCTGGATTATATAACTTAGCTTGCCATGCTCTGCCTATTAAAAGGCCAAGCATTACATTAATACTAAGTCCTGCAGCAACAATACCTGTCATCATTTCTGATAAACCAAATACAAGTGATTGTGTATCAGCTTGACTCAACTGCCATTCAGGCTGCTCAGCTAGCGTAGCCAAAAATGGCCCAATCATTTGTTGCCACCATAACGCTGGCTCTGAAACCACTAAATGGGTTCCCAACACCAACACGATGCCCAATCCTGTTGCAGCTAATAAACCAGCGGCTAAAGATCGGGTATAACCCAGCACCAAACTAATGCCAAATACAGGCAACCAGTTTGATAGCAAAAATAATCCAGAGATAGCATATTGTTTTAACACTAAGCCCGCCAATAATGTAAATACCAGCGTTGTTGCTATAACAACAGTTACTCCTTCTTTTGGCCCCATACGTAATGTAGAGAGGGCAATGACCCCACTTGCTAAATAATTAAGTGGTGGAAATAGTAAAGCGCCGAGTGACAGCAATGCCGTGGTAATGGCTGATTGCCATCGTCCTTGCATTGCAAATACTGCAATACTTCGCAGCATAATCGCTTACGCCTTATTTTTTCTTGATGTTTTGAATAACAACATCATCCTTATTTATGCATATCGCAGTAAGGAATTAACGCTAAGAAACGCGCACGTTTTACACATGTAGAAAGCTGACGTTGGTAACGTGCTTTAGTACCTGTGATACGGCTAGGAACAATTTTTCCTGTTTCTGTGATGTAGTTTTTCAACAATGTTACATCTTTATAATCGATCTGCTTAACACCTTCTGCGGTGAAGCGACAAAATTTTCTACGTCTAAAAAAACGTGCCATATTATGCTCCTAGGTAATTAAGCGTCGCGACGACGAGGTTTTTCTTCTTCGTCTTTACGCATCATTGGTGAAGGTTCAGTAACAGCGCTATCTGTAGTAACAACTAAGTTACGGATAACGGCATCATTGAAACGGAAAGCAGTTGTTACTTCATCTAACTCAGCAACGCCACATTCAACGTTGATTAAGATGTAGTGTGCTTTATGAATTTTGTTAATTGGGTAAGCTAATTGACGACGGCCCCAATCTTCTAAACGGTGGATTGTTCCGCCGTTGCTAGTTAATGTCTGCTGATATTTTTCAACCATAGCAGGCACTTGCTCGCTTTGGTCAGGGTGGACCAAAAACACGATTTCGTAATGTCTCATTTTGAGCTCCTCACGGTTTATACAGCCCCATCAAGATGAGGCAAGGAGTTTTGCTCAGCCAATAAAAGCCGAAAGCAATCGATAATTTTACGTTATTTCACTATAGAATCACAAGTTACGTTGTCTTGCAGCCTCAAACAAACAGACTCCAGCAGCCACTGAAACATTCAAACTTTCAGCGCCTCCTTTCATAGGAATATACATCACTTGATCACAATTATCGCGTGTTAAACGGCGGATCCCACGCCCTTCAGCACCTAAAACAATTGCTAAAGGCCCTTTCAAATCGGCATCAAAAAGGGTTGTTTCACTATCTCCTGATGTACCTACGACCCAAACGCCTTGCTGCTGTAATTCGCGCAAAACACGCGCTAAATTGGTTACTTGAATAAACGGTAAGCGTTCCGCGGCACCACTTGATACTTTCAAAGCTGTACTTGTCAATGCAGAAGCGCGATCTTTAGGAGCAATAACGGCATGTGCACCTGCTGCTTCGGCACTTCTCATACAGGCACCTAAATTATGTGGGTCTTGCACACAATCTAAGATCAGTAATAGAGGTGCTTCAGGCAAGGACTCAAGCAATCTAAATAAATCGCTATCATCTAAATTTCCTATTGGTCGACACTTGGCAATCGCACCCTGATGTCGGGCGTCAGGAGCCATTTCATCTAACTCTTCTCGTGCAACATTATGAGGATGAAGACCATGAATCTTAGCCGCATCAACAATTGCATCAATGCGACTATCGTCCCGTTCATCAGACAACCAAATTTCAGTAACTCGTGTTTGTGGTAATTCTAAAGCAGCTTGAATTGCATGCAGTCCATAAACCAAATCATTACTCGTCGAGGAACTTCCCTCAGACTTAGTAGCCCTGCGGCGTTTGGTATGCTTCTGATTCTTGTCCTTCGATGACGGGTTTGACATATATTTCTACTCGACGATTTAATTGACGACCGGCTTCGGTCTCGTTTGTTGCTCTAGGTTCACCTTCACCACGACCTACAGTTAATAAGCGGTTTTCAATGATTCCTTGTGATGTAAAGTAATTTACAACAGACTGAGCGCGCTGACGTGACAATTCCATATTATAACTCTCAGAGCCAACACTGTCGGTATGACCAACTACATGGATAATTGTTTTAGGGTAGCGGTTTAAAATACCTGCAACTTTTTGCAATGTAGGCATAAAGGCTGGTTTAAGTGATGCGCTACCAAAATCGTATGAAATCTCGCTCGCAATGTCGATTTTTAAAGATTCATCTCTTAAACGCTGTACTTCAATATCATGGTTTGCTTGCTCAGCAGCTAAAGCATCTTCCATCTCTTTCTGCTGCTTATCCATATAAGTACCAATACCTGCACCTGCCATAGCACCTACTGCCGTACCTATAATTAAACCACCCTTATCATTTTCTATAGAGTGGCCCAAAATGGCTCCAACAACGGCACCTACCGCCGCACCTGTTTTTGCTTTTTGATTAGGATCATTTGCAGCACAACCAGCTAATGCAACTGACACAGCGGCCACTAATACTAATTTTTTCATTTCTCATTACCTTTTGGAAAGAATAGACCATATGGTTCAGTGGGATTATACTCTCAGCAACTATCCCATACAGAGTTAAATACAATGAAACGTGATTTCATTCCCGTTAATATTGCCCTATTAACAATTTCGGACACTCGTACATCAGACAATGATACCTCTGGAAAAATCCTACGTGAACGTGTTTTAGCAGCAAACCATCTAATGGCAGAACAAGCTATTGTTGCTGATGACCTTTACCAGATCCGTGCAACCGTGTCCGCATGGATTGCTAATCCAGATATTCAAGTTGTCATCACAACTGGAGGAACAGGTCTAACAGGACGTGACGGGACTCCAGAAGCTGTTGAAGTGTTACTTGATAAAGAAATAGCTGGTTTTGGTGAATTATTCCGTCAAATTTCCTTTCAAGATATTAAAACATCCACTATTCAATCTCGTGCGATTGGAGGT
>NODE-49-length-39744-cov-8.06382_pt1 | contig 39744 bp, 34 predicted proteins | sample MGYA00139097_ERZ477577 | MGnify/ENA metagenome assembly ERZ477577
GGGCTTCCAGATGGACAAAGACGAAATCCTGCTCTTCGAGTGCTTCGATGGCGGCAGCCGCTTTGCCTTCGTAATTGGTATCGATATACCCGGTAGCGCCCTCGACCTTGGCAATGTTGAGTCCGACACAGACACCAAGCCCATTCAGCAGGTCGACCGCTGAGATCATCGTACCGCTTAAGTTGAATCGTTTTTTAAGCGTTGGCATGGCAGGCATTTTGCCGGAACCCCAGGGCCAGATGCCGGTGGCCGGCCGTTTTCCCTGGGCGATACGCTCCAGATTTACGGGATGATCCGCCAGGATTTTCCGGGCTTCGAGCACCAATGATGCCCAGTCCCGGGCTGCCAGGTAGGTTTCAAAGTGATCCGTTACATCTCTACCGATATAATCGTGGGGCGGGACGGTGCTGAGGTTGGCGACTGAATCCTTCACCACCAGCAGGTGGCGATAGCTGATGCCGGGGCAGAATCGAAATCGTTCGCTGCCGCATTTCTGCTGAATTGCCGAGATTAACTCCGCCGCCTCTTCACTGCTGATGTGGCCGGCAGAAAAATCGATCATGGTGGTTCGCTCATCTTCGTATTCAAGTGTCACCAGATTGCAGCGAAATGCCGTTTCATCAGGGGCCAGATCGATTCCCATGCTGGCCGCCTCAAGAGGCGCCCTGCCGGTGTAATAGTGCGCCGGGTCATAACCAAGCAGGGACATGTTGGCGACATCGCTGCCGGGATGAAAACCATCCGGTACGGTGGCGACCTCGAACAGGGTGCTGTGCCGGCACAATTCGTCCATGGCAGGAGTGGAGGCCGCCTCGAGTGGCGTTTTGTTGCCGAGTTCCGGTAACGGGTGGTCACCCATGCCGTCACCGACAAGAATCAAATATTTCATGAGCGGCTCAGATATCCCCTGGATTAGTACTCATCGATGAGCACACGAATCATCACCGTCGGTTCGGTGCAGAAATCGAGTGCGTCAATTTCTGCGACGGCCTTTTGCACGGACGACTCCAGGGCCATATGAGCGCGCAGCACCACATGAACGGGCTTACCTGCCTTTTCGCCTTTCTGGAGCACCGATCGAATGGAAATCCCGTGTTTGCCAAGAATCCCCGAAATTGCCGACAACACTCCTGGCTCGTCCAAAACGGTTACTCTGAAATAGTAGGGGCAGGTAAGTTCACCCATTGGGGTAATGGAAGGAGGGGTAAATTTTTCCGGCAGATAGGACAGCGGAGGTACCCTGTTGATCGACGCAGAAATTATATTTCTGGCAATATCAACAACGTCTGCCGCCACCGCGCTGCCGGTCGGCATCATGCCGGCGCCGTGGCCGTAAAACAGGGTGTCGCCGACCGTATCACCGGTGATCTGTATGGCGTTGAAGGAGCCGTTGATACTGGCCAGCATCGAGGATTGGGGAACCATGGTCGGGTGGACCCGGGCCTCCACGTGGTCGCCGTGGTTTCTGCTGATAGCCAGCAGTTTGATCCGGTAACCGAATTCCTTGGCAAAATCGATATCGATCGGTTTGATGCTGCTGATTCCTTCCACCGAAATATCGTCCAGATGGACATGCTGCCCATAGGCGATGGTCATCAGGATAGCCAGTTTGTGGGCAGTGTCGATTCCCTCCACATCGTAAGTCGGATCGGCCTCGGCAAAACCCTTCTCCTGGGCATCCATCAGTACTTCCTCGAAAGGTGTTCCGTGTTCGGTCATCATGGTCAGAATGTAGTTGGCGGTACCGTTCATGATGCCCCGGATCACTTCGATCCGGTTGGCCACCAGCCCTTCCTTGAGTGCTTTGATTACCGGAATACCGCCGCCGACACTTGCTTCGAAGCCAACTTCAACCTGATGGGCCGCAGCCGCTTTAAAAATCTCCCTGCCGTGAGTCGACAGCAACGCCTTGTTGGCTGTTATCACGTGCTTGCCGCGTTTAATGGCTTCGAGCATGAATGATTTGGCGGGTTCCGTGCCGCCGATCAGCTCGACAACGATATCGATTTCCGGATCGTTGAAGATATCGCCTGCATCTGAGCTTAGGGCGACATCTTCATACTCTGCAGGCAACTCGCTTATATTGATGTCGGCAACCCGGCTGAGCTCGATGGGTAGGCCAACTTTCTGCTGCAATCTCTCGCGCTGGGAGAGCAAAGTCTGGGCGAGGCCGCTGCCGACGGTTCCAAAACCGATCAGTCCGACACGAATTTTTTCCATGATCTGCAGTAAACTGTGAGGATTTAGAGCCGGTCATTGACAACAGAACCCAATTACCTGAAATCACACGGCCGATTGATTGGGCAAAAGTACCCATTATCAGGGTGAAAGTCAAAATAATAGCAGAGATATTTTACTGGCCCGGACCTGCCATTTCGGCTATAATCACAGCTCGTTTTTTAGGGATGATCAAGGTATTGGTTTCATCAGCACAATCAAAAAGATGATTGAGCCACTCATCTGTGCTTTGATTGATAATTCGAGTTCAAACAAAAGGAGAGATCAATGAGTATGAATATTTTGGCCTTTGGGCCGAACGGCAGCGGTAAGGGCACCCAGGGCGCAATCGTCAAAGAAAAGTACAACATCCCTCATATCGAATCCGGTGCAATTTTCAGAGAACACATCGGCGGCGGTACCGAGCTCGGAAAAAAAGCCAAGGAATTCATCGAGCGCGGGGACTTGGTGCCTGACGACATTACCATCCCAATGATGATAGAACGCCTCCAGAAAGATGACTGCAAGGAAGGCTGGGTGCTGGACGGGTTCCCCCGTTCCAAGGATCAGGCCATCACCCTGGCGGAGAATTTGAAGCAGGCCGGCATAGATCTGGACTACGTAATTGAGATCGTTCTCGACCGGCAGATTGCCAAAGAACGGATCATGGGACGTCGTCTTTGTGTCAATGACAATAACCACCCGAACCATATTGCTTTCGACGCCATCAAGCCGGTGGAAAAAGACGGTAAGCTGGTCTGCCGGGTCTGCGGCGGTGATCTGAACACCAGAGCCGACGACCAGGATGAAGAAGCCATCGACAAGCGCCACAACATCTACTACGACAACCAGACCGGAACCATGGCTGCAGTTGATTACTTCAAACAGGCCGGCGGTCCCAAGGTAATCTCGGTTGACGGTTCAAAATCGATTCAAGAAGTGACCGAGTCAATTATGAGCGGTCTGGTGTAATAGAACGACAACATCATTTAGCTGTATCGGGGCATGTTCGTGCTGAACATGCCCCTTTTGCTTTTTCGGGTGGTTTTCGCTACACTTGATGATGGTGGACTTGAAAAAACATGGATTAAAGACCGCCCGGAGCAGGCTGCAGTCCCTGGCACACAGGTGATCCAGGAAATGACAGCCTCTCCATACAGATAAGGAATCAGACAAAGATATGGCCGCCCGTTGTATGGATCGGCCCTTTTTACTTATGCAAGAACAACAGAGCAATCCAAAAAAAGGTAAGGTTTACCTGGTAGGTGCCGGCCCCGGGGATCCTGGACTGATCACCATGCGTGGCCGCTATCTTCTCGAGAAAGCCGAAGTGTTGGTCTACGACTACCTGGCGAGCAAAAGGCTGCTGCGCTATGTCCCTGCCAATGCCCGTTTCGTCTATGCTGGAAAACGTGGCGGTGTAAAGCACACCCATACTCAGGAGGAGATCAACCAGATGCTGGTCGATTTCGCCCTGGAAGGAAAAACGGTGGTTCGGCTCAAAGGTGGAGACCCGTTTATTTTTGGCAGGGGAGGAGAAGAGGTCGAGACCCTGGCTCGCAACAATATCGAGTTCGAGGTCGTCCCTGGTGTTACCTCAGCCACAGCAGCTGCCACCTACGCTGGAATTCCGATCACCCATCGCGGCTACACGGCCTCGGTCGCCTTCATCACCGGTCATGAGGATCCCACCAAGGAATCGAGCAATATCGACTGGTCAAAGATAGCCACTGGTATTGGCACCATCGTCGTCTACATGGGTATAAAAAACCTGCCGAATATCGTCAGCAACCTGATTGACCACGGCCGTTCGCCGGACACCCCGGTGGCTGTCGTCCGTTGGGCCTCGACACCGGAGCAGAAGTCAGTGGTTGGCACCCTGGCAACGATTGCCAATATTGTCGCCGACGCAGGCATCAAGCCACCTGCCCTTATCGTTATCGGCGAGGTAGTCAACCTCCGCGACACCATAGACTGGTTTGAGAAACGAGAGTTGTTCGGCAAACGAATTATTGTCACCAGAACAAGGGAACAGGCAAGTGAGCTGGTGGCCAGCCTCGAGGAGAACGGGGCGAGCTGTTATGAGTGTGCCACGATTAACATCGAACCGGTTGAGGATTATTATATTCTTGATGAAGCTCTAGAACGAATCGATGAATATCACTGGGTGCTGTTCACATCCTTGAACGGCGTTAAATATTTTTTCAGGAGGCTTTTTGAGAAGGGGCTCGATGCCCGTGATCTGAAGGGACCTGACATCGGCGTGGTCGGAAAAAGCACCGCCGACCTGTTGTTGGAGTACGGCATCAATGCTGACTTGATTCCCCCGGTTTTCACCGGCGAGGGGTTGGCAGAGAGTCTGCTGGATCAGGGCGTCGAGGGGAGAAACGTGCTGATTCCGAGAGCAGTTGAGGGCCGGGAACTACTGCCGGAGACCCTGCGCGGAGGCGGTGCCCAGGTGACGATCGCCCCGATTTATCAGAATGTACCGCCGGAGGGACGTCGCGACGAGCTCAGAGCCGAGCTGGAAAGTGGTGAGGTCGATATGGTCACTTTTACCAGCTCTTCCACGGTGCGGAATTTTCTGACCATGGTTGACGCGGCTGATCAAGAGGAGTTGGAGCGTCTGATGGCAGGAGTGAACATTGCTGCCATTGGGCCAATTACTGCCAAAACGGTGACCGACAGCGGTCTGAAAGTTGACGTGCAGCCAGAACGGCACACCATTGAGGCGATGGTAGAAGAAATCATAGGTTTCTATCACAGCTAATCACACTGACAGCCATGATCGATCCGGAGATATACCCCGGATTTTCCGGACCAGGTTCCCTCTCAAATGAACTGTTGTTCAGAGGTGCGAAAGGTAATCCGGACAGGGACAATCTGAGTATAGAAAAGGATGAGTCCGAGAAAGAGCAGCAAAAAGGGCTGCTCTGCCGCGTCTGCCAGTTGCTGATAACCACCTCAAGAGAGCGGATTGAAAAAGACGGCAAACATCTGCATACCTTTTTCAATCCAGCCGGAATTGTTTATGAAATTGGCTGTTTCAGGCGAGCTCCCGGCTGTCTGGAGTTTGGCTCTCCGAGTAGCGAGTTTGCCTGGTTTGGCGGCTATTCCTGGCAGGTTGTCTACTGTCTGAGTTGTCAACAGCATCTGGGCTGGAAGTTCAGCGGCGAGGATCGGTTCTTTGGGCTTGTCGTCAATAAACTTAGCGAAGGGTGAGCTTGATTCCGTCTGCTAATTTTCTCTGATCAGATCAATTAACTCCTGGGTGCCGAGTCTGCCGCTGACGTCGGTGCCTTCCAGCAAACTATCTGCCAGATCTCTCTTCTCCTGGTGGAGCTTAACAATTTTCTCCTCGATGGTGTGTTTGCAGACCAATCGGTAGATCGTCACCGGCCGTGTCTGGCCGATCCGGTGGGCACGGTCCGAAGCCTGGTCTTCAACCGCCGGATTCCACCAGGGGTCCATGTGAATGACATAATCGGCAGCCGTCAGGTTGAGGCCGAGTCCACCGGCTTTCAAACTGATAAGAAAAAGGTCCCCTGCGCCGGACTGGAATGAATCCACCCGTTCCTTGCGCTGCCGGCTGCTGGTGCTGCCGTCGAGATACTGGTAGGTGATTTTATTTTCGTCGAGATAGCCCCTGATAATACTGAGATGACCGATAAACTGGCTGAATACCAGCACCTTGTGTCCTCCGGCAATCAGTTCTTCTATAAGCTGGGAAAAGACGGTGAGCTTGGAGCTTGGTATGGAAGTCTCCGGAGTAATCAGTTTGGGATTGCAGCAGGCCTGGCGAAGCCGCATGATCTCGGTTAACACCTGCAGATGTTTGCCGCGGTTGTCAGTGGCCTGTTCGAGTTGGTCTAGAGCATTTTGGCGCAGCGCCTCATAAAAATGAAGCTCTTCGTGACTCATGGTCACCTCGAGGGTGACGTCGGTCTTGGGTGGTAGTTCCTCGAGGACTTGGGATTTGATTCGCCGCAGGATGAAAGGCCGGATCAGTTTCTTCAGTCTGAGCCGGGCTTCGCGGTTGTTGAAACGTTCTATCGGGATGGCGAACCGCTCGTTGAATTGCTTGTGAGAACCAAGCAGACCGGGGTTGATGAACTGGAATAGGTTCCACAGTTCGCCCAGATGATTCTCCAGCGGTGTTCCGGTGGTGATCAGCCGAAACAGCCCGTTAAGCGACATCGCTGCCTGAGATCTCTTGGTGGCCGCATTTTTGATGGCCTGGGCCTCGTCGAGCACGATGGTCTGCCACTGGACCTGGGAAAGATTGTCGATCTCCTGCTGCAGCAGCGTATAAGTGGTAATAAGCAGATCGAATTTCCCGAGTTTGTCGATATTCTCTTTTCTATTCTTGCCGCCGAGTTGTCTGATGTTCAGTGTCGGGGTGAAGCGGGCTACCTCGGTCAGCCAGTTAGTTGAAACCGAGGTCGGGGCAACCACCAGAGAAGGCCCGTCAGATGCGTAATGGAGAATGATTGCCAGCGACTGCAGCGTTTTGCCAAGTCCCATGTCATCAGCCAGACAGCCGCCTACTCCCCAGTGCGCCAGTCGGGCCAGCCAGTGATAACCCTCAAGCTGATAATCTCTGAGTTCGGCCCTCAGGGTTGAGGGGAGTTCCGGGTTAAAGGACAGGGATTGCTCGATCCTGGCTACCTGCTCTACCCAGGCCTTGTTGGTTTGGGTGTTGGCCTGCTCAACCAGTTTCTCAAGAGAATGGACAGCCAGCGGATGGACGTTGATCTCTTCGTCATCTGCGTCGTCTTCGCCGAAGGTGTTCAACTCATCGAGACGTTTTCTGAACTCCCGGGTCAGGGCCACGAATTGACCGTTTTCTATCTCGATGAATCTGCCGCTGCTGGAACGGATGCGATTCAAAATATCTTTGAGATCGATGACCAGTTCCTGGTCCAGCACCAGTTCTCCGCTCAGACCGAACCAGTTCTGTCGGTTGGTGCGAATTTTAAGATTTAAATTCTTGAGCGAGGCCTGATGGCTGATGGCGAGCTTTTCGCCTTCCGGCCATTCGACAACAACCTGGTCGCTTATTTCTTTCAGTTCCAGCAGTGCCTGGAGGCAGTCTTCCGGGTCCTGCAGGTGCCATTCCCTGTCACGTTCCTGCTCCAGATCGACGGCCAGGTCGAGAATTGGACATTGCTCTTCTATTTCCTGAGCTTTTTGTTCTTCTTTCGCCAGGTCTCTTCTGGTCTGCACCCGCTTGCCTTCAATTTCCGCCATGATATTCTCGGCGCCTTGACCAGGCTTCGCGTAGTGGCTTCCCGCCTTAAAGGGTTTAACCAGCATTTCCAACCTGAAGCCGCTGCCAAAGGGCAGTACATGAATATAGATAGTCGTATCAGCCTCGACAAAAATGATGTCTTCGGCATGTCGTGAAGACCGATCGACGCCGATGGCCGAATGCACCGTCATGAATGAGGAAATGTTGCCGATGGCAGTCAGCACTTCCTCGCTTGCTTCGACCGGGACGACAAGCCCATTTTTTCCTGTAATGGCGGCAATGCGTCGATGGTTGTCATTTATTCTCACCACCCTGAAGCGGGTTTGGGTTTCCCTTACCAGCATGATGTTTTCGCCGCTTACAGGAAGGGCGAAGTTGATGTGCAGTTCCTCTCCTCTGTTTTCGACCAGCAGTTCGGGCTCACCGCTGATCAGGTCCATGGGTGTGGTCGGGTAATCACTCAAAAAAAGCAGTGGGTGTCCGACCAGTGCAAGCAGCAGCTTTTCCCTGTCGAAGCTGTATTGGGGTTGACCTTCCCCGCTGTCGGTCTTGCGAATGGCGACACATATTTTTCGATCCTGAAGGGTGAGGAACGGCATCCCGGAAGAATTATGCAGACGGGCCAGAGAAATGGGCCTGCCTCTGCTCCAGGTGCCATCGTCTGCAAGTTTCTGCTCCCGTGGACGGACCGTGAGTTCCTCATTTTCGTAACCGACCAGCCAGATCAGCCTACGGTCCTGGTCCTGGTAATCGTGAACGGCGTTGGATGAGACATTGATCAGGGCCTGCAGGCTTCGCTTCCAAGGCTCCTCCGGTTCGATCAAATCGATGAAGGGCTGCAGATCTTCTGCCGCAGCCCCATTCTCGACCGGCAGCGCGGGACCTTCATCAGGCTGAATTTGTTTTAGTAGCCGGGATAAAATTATTGAGAACATAGCGTAGCCATGTTCGTCTGCCTTCCGGCAATAACTGTAGGCTGCCTTTTCCACTTCAGGCTCCAGGGTGCCGGTCAGCCAGTACTGGGTAAGGGCCCCGAATAGAACAGTTACGGCAGAGGGCGCGGGTGATGCGGGCAGATCGATTTCCTGGGGTTGACCTTTCTGATGTATCCGGCTGTCGATGAGGGTATGAAGAAACAGGTAGGCATGGTGCTCTTCACTCTCTTCGAAAAGGCTCAAAGCTATGCTGATCTGGCGTGCAGCCTGCTCCTGTGAGTCGCTGTCGTTTCGGGCTGTCTTGCTGAGCACATGGAAGAGTCCCTGAATGCCTACAAAGGCGGCTGCATCGGTCTGATTGATCGAGCGCAAGGCCGCCAGGTCCTCATCGAAAAGCTCTGCTGCCTCCTGATAGTTCCCCTGGAGAAAGGAAACACTACCGCGAGTTCCGGTTGCCAGACCGATGTTGCCATTTATGCTCAGCAGTTCCTCAATTTTGGCACAAGCACCCTGGAATATATACTGATTGAGCAGTAGCCTTTGAAACGGCAGAAACTCATCATCGTCAAGACTGGCAAAATTTGATTGTTCTTCGAGATAACCGATAATTTCGGGGAAAGATTCCAGTCGCCGCTGTCCATAGAGGATAATATGGTTGAGTAGAAAAAACTGAAAAGATGGGGGCAACTCTCCAAACCATTGCGGATCAAATGGTTGGGTTACCACCTGTACTACTGGCGGCAGTGGCAGTGGCAGGTCTTCACACTGATTGTCGAGAAATTTCAGGGCCTGATCGATGATCTCAAAATCCTGGGTGTAAATACCGATGCGCAGCTCCCTTACAGCACGCCAGCAACGGGTCGCCCATTTGCCATAATAGTAAGAAGCCGGGGCCTCTTTCTGAATAGCAGCGGAAAATTGTGCAAAGGTGCCGGATTTGACAGATTTTCTGGCTATCGTTTCAACAAGATCAAGATGGCATTGTCTATTGTCGTTGAGAAAACCGGCTTCTTCGAGCTTGGCGACGTAATGATTCACCAGTGGAGTGGTGGGGCGGTTGCCTCTCGGGCCCTTCAATTCGAGTTTTTTCAGACAGTTAAGAATAATGGTGGGGTGGGCCGGTTCGTAGATGATCGACAGAATTTGCAGTAGAGTCTGTTCAAAAGGACTTAAACGCTCGAAGTCCTGAAGAGGGTTTTCAACACCGGGCTCTAAAATTTCCATCACCCCAGATGAATAGAAGATAGCAGTTGAGTCGATCAATAGATCGGGCCAACCTGCTACTTTATCACGGTTTGTAACTGATATAAACGAAAAAACAACGACCGGGCCTATAAGATACGTGTGCCCAGGGGAGGGCAGCGGCAGATGGTGCCGTTGCCCCAGCGGAACTATCAGTAATTTTCTAGACTCTTATGGATGCGAATGTCGGCCTTGGCCTGTCTGTTGCGCAGCCAGGCGTCGAGAATACGCTGCCGCTTGAATTGCAGGAGCAATTCTTTGTAGCGGCCACGATCTTCTTCGCTCATGGCAGTTTCCGGTGGTTGGCGATCATTAAAACGATAGACATAATAGCTGCGGTCGACAATCCCTGGTTCAGATGGTACCGGGGTCGACCGCGAAAGCCTGAAGGCCTCGCCCACCAGGGCCTGGGGAAAGGATGACGAATGGTTCGGATCGTTTTTCAGCAGCGATCCCGATTCAGCAACGGCCATTCCCTTGCTTTGTGCAGTATTTTCGAATGTTGAAGCGTCTGCCCCGGTTGCGGCGATCAGCTGTTCGGCCTCCTTCTTCGCCATTTCTGAGGCTTTCTCGGCCCGGTAGTCTTGCTCGACCTCGTCTCTTAACTCGGCCAGAGCGGGGGTCTGAGGTTCTTTGATCGCTTCGGCGGTGATGATCACATAGCCATCGCCGGTTTCAACGATCGAACTCAATTCCTTTTCCTGCAGTTCGAATGCCCTGTCCAGAAAGGCCGGATCGGTGGCGACTCCCGAGGGTGGGCTGCTGCGTTTGAAATACTCTGTTTCAACCAGCTGAGCGTCCGTCTGTTGCTCCAGATAAGCCGCCAGGCTTCCTGCTCCGATAATAGATTCATAGGCCGAATTGGCCAGTTGAAATGCCATCGGTTTGGCCTGTTCGAGCTGCAGTGCGCTGACGATCTGCTCCTTCGCATCTTCTAGAGAGGTGACGCCGGCAAGCTGGATCTCTTCAAGCTTGATGATGTGATAACCAAAATCGGTTTTGACCACCTCACTTACCTGACCGGTATCCATCGAGAAGACCGCATCATTGAATTGCTTGACCATCTGACCTTGGGTGAAAAATCCGAGATCTCCGCCGGTTTCCGCAGTTGGCCCCTCAGAATGAAGTTTGGCCAGTTCGGCGAAATCCTCCCCGTTCCTTACTTTTTCAAGAACTTCTTCTGCTTTGGCCTGCTTTTTCTGATGGGTCTCTTCTGGATCGTCAGGGCTGGCCCTGAATAGAATATGGCGGGCATGGCGCTTTTCAGGAATCTGGAATTCGGTTATATGCTGGTCATAGTAGCTGCTGATTTCGTCATCTTCGACAGTTATCTTGGCGCCGATGTCCTGGTAGAGAAAAGGCAGGTAGCCGAGTTTGATTTCTCTTTCGGTTTTATAGTTTTGGCCATTGGCCTCGTACCATTTTGCCAGGTCCTCCTCGGTTACTTCGACAGCGTCCAAATAGGTGTCGGGGTCTAACACAACGTAGGAAACCGAGACCGTCTCTTTCTCCAGGTTGTAGAGTTCTTCGATCTCGAAATCGGTTGCTGTCTGGGAGAAAGCACCGATATTTTCAATGGTCTTCGCACCGAGCAGCTCATAGCGCAGGGATTGTTCATATTTTTCAGGTGAAAGCCGATTGGATGCCAAAATCGTCCGGTAGCGCTCGATATCGAAACTGCCGTTGTCCTGAAATTGGATCATGTTCTCGACTTCTTCCTGTATCTCACGGCTGCTGACCATCACCCCCATTTCCTGGCCGCCCTGTCTGAGAAGCGCCTCCTGGGTAAGCCGATTGATCACCTGCTGTTTGATATTGAGACTTTCGGCCAGGCCTTTTGGCACTGTTCCTCCAAATTGCTGAGCGAGTTGCGTATAGGCTTGATCGTAGGCCTGCTGAAACTGCTGAAAGCTGATTTCTTCATCGTCTACAACAATGGCGGCTTCCTGCTTATTCATCAGGTTCGTACCGACGCCCCAGAAAATGAAGACCAGGGCGATCATGACGACAATGGCCTGGATGACGATTGATTGGGCTCGTTTTCTTAGAAATTCAAGCATAAGTTAAGAAATTCAGATATGTTATGTTCGGTCAGCCACTCTATTTCAAGAGCATACTGACAGTGAAAATGAGAGCTTGCCAGAAGATGTTGATCGGGGATGGATTTACCTCGGATAACGCTATCCTGCAAGAAAAATCGCACAACTTCATGGTTCTGCGTCAACTCGGCCCGGCTCTGGTTCAAGGCCGTAAGTCCCGGATCCGGCCTTTCCTAACCAATACAACAACTCTGCAATTATAAGCAACTATATTAGTAAGTTATAGGTTTTGTGCAATTTTAAAGCAGATCATTGCTCATTAACTTGACAAACAGTTGAGCCTATAGTATTAAGGCCAATTACTATTAATGTGTAACTATTAATGTGTAATCGTTTTTTGTTACTAGTAATTTTGCTAGTTCTTAAAGAATCACAATATCAAGGAGGTATGAAATGCCAACAGTAGAACACAATGGAAAATCCTTCCAGGTTGATGAAGATGGCTTCCTACTCAAAGGTATGGACGAGTGGAATGCTGAGTGGGTTGATTATGTGAAGAACTCTGAGGGTATCTCTGATCTGACCGACGAGCATCAGAAAGTTATCGACGCCCTGCAGGAATACTACAAGAAGAACGGTATCGCTCCTATGGTACGTATTCTGTCCAAGACCACCGGCTTTCCGCTCAAGCGGATCTACGAACTTTTCCCATCTGGACCGGGCAAGGGAGCATGTAAAATGGCTGGCCTTCCGAAACCGACCGGTTGTGTATAATTAGAAATACACCTTCGATTTCAAAGGGGAGATCCGCTGCGGGTCTCCCCTTTTTTTATGTCCGTTTTGCCGCTGCACGCTCGCAGCAAATCTTCTCGATAGCTTTGATTCTGCGCTGGTAGTCATCAGGGGTGATCCGCGCTCCGCGCAGACCTCCACGCAGATTGATCTCCGTTAGAAAATTTCTCCCATCCTCGGTAACCAGCAGATCAAGGTGGGCATAGGGGAAATCGTTCTTGGCCATCGCCCGGGTGCAGAGATACCGCTGCTCATCGGTGAGTTCCACCGGCCTGGCTGCGCCCCCGCAGTGCAGATTATTTCTGAAATTATCTGGGTTATGCCGTTCGTAGGCCTCCCAGTAGTCACCCAGGGCGATGATTCTCAAATCTCTGCAAGCTTCGATAAGGGGCTGTACCACATAGGGAAAAGGAATCTGTCCCAGGGCCGACTGGGTGTATACTTCTTCGATTGATCGATACCTGAAAATGCCGAGTCCCCCATTTTTGTCATCGACTTTGACCACCACCTCCTCTATTCCATCCTTACCATAGAGGTTGACCGTTTCGAGCAGGTCGTGGATGGTGTAGATGACTGTGGTTCCGGGAATCATTGCCCACTCATAGAGTCGTGCCTGGAAGGTCTTGGATCTGCTGCAGAGCTGGGAGATGAAGGAGGGAATGCCGATGATGCCGCGCCTGGAAAGATCAAGCAGCAGATACTCCTCTTTGGGCCTTAAGCGGACCCGACCGCAGATGATGTCACCTCTTTGCAGTTCCTGGTAGTGGGCGAATAGTGATTGGTTGTCAGTGATGATCCGGGGAAGGTCGGTCAAAAGATCATCTCCCTGAAACGCTGGTGGTATTTGGTCAGATCTTCCTGGCAGGTGCCGCAGAAAAGTAACACATCGCCGTTGATCTGGGTCGTGTCACTGTCGTGGCTGAAACTGCCGTCACTGTTCTGTGTATAATGCGAGGTGAGCAGCACATCGTTGGCAAGTTCGAAGAAGACCTCGTCATTGCCGCAGGTGGGACAAGAAAGTCGATTGGCGATTCCTGTTGTATGCATGGATGGCATAATAATCGTACAGATGAAGAGAATTACCCTAGTTCCACGGTGGATGGTCTTGCTTTTATTTCGCCAGTACCTGATTCGGAGATGGTTTTGACCTCACCATCCAGCGCCGCGCCAGGTTCGACCACAAGATTTGCTGCTGCCACTCTTCCATGAATGGAACTGCCTTTTTTAGCGGTTACCATATCAGCGATCACATTGCCCTCTATGGTACCGTGACAGACAAAAGTTGCTACATCGATATCACCATTGACTCTGCCGGACTGGCTCAAGATCAAATGTGCACCGGTAATATTGCCGTTAACGGTGCCGTCTATTCTTGTTTTGCCTTTGAAAATCAGCTCGCCGTTAATCGTCATGTTCTGATCGACGATGGACGAGATGGTTTCATTTTCAACTTTCTGGAACTGCGTTGCCAGGTTGTTCTTGGTTTTGAACATCGATTTAATTGACGTATGTCAATGTATGGGAAAGGTCCGCCACATTTAGAAATTTCGTGGGGTTCACGGGTTTTTGATGAAGGTGGATCTCATAGTGGAGATGAGGACCGGTGGAGCGTCCAGAACTGCCTACCTGACCGATAACCTGCCCCTGCTGGACGGATTCTCCTCTTTTCACCAGGTAGTTCTGCATATGGGCGTAGACGGTGCGGTAGCCGTTGCCGTGGTCGATTTCCACGTAATTACCGTAGCCCCCATTTCTGAAGGCTTTGACGACCACTCCAGCAGCGGTGGTCCGGATTTTTTCACCATGTTTACCTCTGATGTCGACCCCTTCATGAATGCCTTTCTTGCTGTTGAGCGGATCGGTTCTGTTACCATATTTCGAGGTGATCAGCCCATCAACGGGTCTGCCCAGCGGCATATATTTAATGGTACGCAGGTAGGTGTCCACCTTCTTAATCAGTTGATCATAGGGAGGATCGTTGGCCGGTATAAAAGGCCCTCCGCTGTTTTCAGAGGTTTCAGGATTGCTTTTTATGATCTCCACACCGATGTTGTGCATGACTGATTCGATCAACTCGCTGCGGGCATTCAGACCACTAATGGCGCTGGTCATCAGCTTGACGTTTTCGAGCTGAAGATTGGTGTTCTCGAGATCGTAATGGGTCTTCTGATTGTTGAGTTTGTACTCGTATTCCTTCATCAAAGACTCCATCTGCTTCTGGTAGTGAGCGGCGACAAGATCTTTCTCGGATAAATCGCTTTGGAGTTCGTCCACCTTGTGACTCAGATAGCGATTTTCGAACAACGATCCGCTTGCCGTCAAGGTCACAATTGTGGCGGTAAGAATGAAGATAATGGTGGCCGCCGCCGCCAGGAGGGTTTTCCTTCGAGAGAACTGAAATGAGGATGAGTGGCCGTCTTCACCGGTGATGATAATATGGAAACGATCACCCATGTTCAGGCTGGTTATTGTTAATTATGGTTATAATCTGTATATTCCACATCTTATGAAAATCTCTTCTCTTGGGTAGAATATTTCTATATTTATACACTTAAACAGACAAATTTTCAAATGAAATCGAACCTTAAGCTTTGATTCAGTCTACTTTTTTAGATAATGTCCTCACTACTTTCCTGCAGATCAATAAGTAAGGCCTACGGAGCTCAGAGACTGTTTTCAGACCTTGATCTGGTCATCAATGATGGCGACCGTGTCGGTTTGATCGGTCCTAATGGCTCTGGCAAATCGACATTGCTTAAAATTCTCTGTGATCTAGAGGACCTGGACAGTGGCGTCATTGACAGGCGCAATAACGTGATCGTCAGTTATCTGGCCCAGGAGGATACTTTTCTTGAGCACCAGGGCCCCCTGGCCAACCTGCTCGAACCGCTGAAATCCTCACCGCTTCCCGAGGCCCAGAAACTCAATCGGGCCCAGGAGCTGCTCAGCAGGATTGAACTCGAAGATCAGCAGAGGCCTGTTTCGCAGTTGTCGGGAGGCTGGCGCAAAAGGCTGTCAATTTGTCGTGCGCTTGCCACTGATCCTGACCTGCTGGTCATGGACGAGCCAACCAATCACCTCGACATCGAGGGCATCCTCTGGCTGGAGGCTTTAATTGGCAGCAATTCTCCCCTGAGCCCCCCGACCTTTATCGTCGTCAGCCACGACCGCCGGTTTCTTGAGAACTGCACCAGCAGAACTATCGAGCTTTCCGCGACCTATCCTGCCGGGACATTTCAGGTAGACGGCACCTACTCCAGCTTTCTGGAGAAGAAAGTCGATTTTCTGGCTCAACAGCATAAACTGGAAGATAAGCTGGCCAACAAACTACGACGTGAGTCGGAGTGGCTGAGAAGGGGGCCCAAGGCAAGAACTACCAAGGCTAAATATCGCATCGACGAGGCTTATCGCTTGCATGACCAACTCGATTCGGTAAAAAAACAAAATCGTCTGGCTCACAATATTGGTATCGATTTCACCGCCACCGGCAGGAAGACCAAGAAGCTGATGGAGGTCGACAGCCTGAGTTTGACCGTTGACAGCAAGGAGCTGTTTGGCGATCTCAGTTTCACCGTTTCGCCGGGTACCAGAATCGGGCTGGTGGGCAGAAACGGCTGCGGCAAGTCGAGCCTGTTGAATTTACTCTACGGGTGTGCTCGGGGCGAAACGCAGGCTGAACATGGGAGTGTAAGGGTTGCTGACAACCTGGCAGTGGTAAACTTTTCCCAGGATCGAAGGACGGTTGATAAACAGGTTTCATTGCGCAGGGCGCTGGCTCCGGAGGGTGATGCGGTGGTATTCAGGGACCGCTCGGTCCATGTGGTGTCCTGGGCAAAACGATTTTTGTTCAGGCCGGATCAGCTCGACACGCCGGTTGGAAGCCTGTCCGGCGGTGAGCAGGCCCGGATCCTGATTGCCGATCTGATGCGGCAGCCGGCAGATATTCTCCTGCTCGACGAACCGACCAATGACCTCGATATCGCTTCTCTGGACGTATTGGAGGAGAGCCTGCGGGAGTTCGAGGGAGCTGTTATCCTGGTCACCCATGACCGCTACCTGCTAGATAGCGTCTGCGATGCGGTCCTGGGATTCATTGAAGACGGTGCAGTAACCATGTTCAGCGACTATCTGCAGTGGCTTAGCGCAGTGAGTGGTGAAACCGGTAAACCTGGAGAGGATATAAAGGTTGAAAAGAAAAAGAAGCCGGCCGGAAAAAGCAGAAAACCGGGACGGCTCTCCTATCTGGACCAGCTTGAATATGATCGGATGGAAGAAATGATCCTTGCCGGTGAGCAGAGTTGTGAGGAACTGGAAAAAAAGATAGAAGACCCCGCCCTGGCAGCAGACCCCGCCAAACTGCAACCGATCTGGGAGCAGCTTGACCAGGCCCGGCGGGAGGTGGAACAGCTTTATCTCAGGTGGGATGAACTGGAACGCAAGAAGATGCAGTGATCGATAGGTCGACAACAATCGCGATAGGACTGGCACATGACACGAATCATCAATCTCGAGCAGATCAAGGAAATTTGTGAAAGCATTGATTTCGGACCGCTCATCGAAGAGGGGTTTAGGGCTTACTCAGATGACCAGGTCGTGGTCCCACCGGTGGGTGAGATGTCGTTTACCGCGCCTCCCGGAGATACCCACATCAAATACGGCTATATTAAAAATGACGATTGTTTCGTGATAAAAATAGCCTCCGGTTTTTATGAAAACCCGGCGCTCGGGTTACCCTCCAACTCCGGTCTGATGCTGGTGTTTTCCCAGACAACAGGGCTGTTGCAGACCATTTTGCTAGATGAGGGATATTTAACCGACGTCCGCACAGCCGTGGCCGGAAGGATTGCGGCAAAGTATCTGGCTCCCCCTGAAGTAGAGGGCATCGGCATCTTTGGAACCGGTATTCAGGCCCGCCTGCAGGCCCTTGAACTGAGAAGCCTCACACCCTGCAGGGATCTGATGGTCTGGGGACGAAGCGAGGAACGGCTTGAAGACTATCGGATCTCTCTCGAGCAAGAGGGTTTCTCGGTGACGACGACATCTGCGCCGGCAGCGGTAGCCTCCGTCTGCAACCTGATCGTCACCGCCACTCCTTCGGCCATACCACTGCTGTCCGCTGATCTGGTCCGTCCGGGAACCCATATCACGGCCATGGGTTCTGACACACCGCTCAAACAGGAACTCGATCCGGATATTCTTGCCAGGGCGGATCTGGTGGTTGCCGACAGTATCTCCCAATGCCGGGAACGGGGGGAAATCTGCAAAGCGCTCGAGGCCGGTAAACTGCAGGAACAGAACATCCTCGAACTGGGGCAAATCATCAACGGCAGAGTTCCGGGACGCACCACAAAAGATCAGATCACGGTCGCCGATCTCACCGGTGTGGCGGTTCAGGACATCCAGATCGCCAAGGCGGTGTGCGAGGGACTCGACGGTTCGGCAGGAGAGGAATAGGCCAATGATCATGTATCACTCAACTCGGGGGGGCTGCCCGCCGGTTCCTTTTGACCAGGCAGTATTGCAGGGCTTCGCCGGAGATGGAGGCCTGTTTGTGCCCCATCCAGTTCCCCAGCTGTCAAGGGCTCAGCTGGAGCAGTGGAAATCTCTTGACTATGTTGCTCTGGCCAGGGAAGTGATGAGTTGTTACATCGATCCGGAGATCGTCCCGAAACAAGACCTGGAGCGTCTTCTGGCTGCCAGTTTCGCACCCTTCGAGCAGGCTGACCCCCCCCTTGTCTCGCCGGGACAGGATGGGCGACACTGGATCATGGAGCTCTTTCACGGCCCGACACTGTCGTTCAAGGACGTGGCCATGGGCTTTCTGATCGAGCTGATGGACTACTTTCTCGAGAAGTTAGATGATCGGTTGTCGCTGATCCTAGCTACTACCGGAGATACCGGTCCAGCAGCCGCCTATGCGGTGGCGGGTAAAAAACGGATCTGCTGTTGGCCGCTCTATCCGGCTGGGATGATTTCCCGGGAGCAGGAATTGCAGATGACAACCATCGGAGCCGGAAACGTCTGTCCGGTTGAAGTACAAGACTGCAGGAACGGTGGCGACGACCTCGATGTTGTCGTTGCCCGCTTGTTCGGCAATGAGCAGCTCAAAAAACGGCTGAAGCTCTCAAGTGTCAACTCGATCAATATCGGTCGGGTGCTGATGCAGACAGTCCATTACTTTTACGCCTATTTTAGAACCGTTGAGCGGCTCGGCGACCCGCTGGTCTTTTCAATCCCGGCAGGGGCTTTCGGGAATCTCTGTGGCGGCGAGCTGGCCAGGTTGATGGGGCTGCCGATTGAGTTTATCTGTGCGACCAATAAAAATGGAACGCTGCACCGCATTTTCGCTGACGGCATCTTTGAAAAGTCACCGCTTCAACAAAGCCTTTCCTCGGCCATCGATATCGTTATTCCCTATAATTTTTGGCGTTTCCTCTACTTTCGGTGCAGCGGCGATACGGCGCTGGTCAACAAGGCGGTCACGGAGTTCGAACATTTTGGCACGGTGCAGTTTGACGATATTTTGCACAGCAAACTGCGTCAGGGCGTTGTTTCGACCTCGATCTCGGATGAGCAGACGCTTGAATCCATAGCAAACATCTTCGAACAGACTGGTTATCTTCTCGACCCCCATGGGGCGGTGGCCGTGGCCGGAGCTGAGCAGTGTAGACCTGGTTTTGCAGAGCACACCCCGTGCGTGAGTGTGGCAACCGCCCATCCGGCGAAATTTCCCAGGGTCATCAAGAAGGCCCTGCCCACGGGCCGATCACTGCCTGAGTCCGCCTTCCATCACTCCATCGAAGAGGCAAAAAAAGCAGATACGAAGGTGCTGATCTGCACCTATGACGAACTCGAGCGGCTTCTGGTGGAGAAAATCGATGCCAGCCTCAAGCACTTAAGTCCTGGCCTATAATATATCAGAGAAGTGATATGGCACAATTAACGGTATTGACCAGTCGGCAAGTTGAGCACATTCTTGAACGCTACAATCTCGGCAGGCTTGTCTGCTCTGCGCCACTGGACGGAGGGTTGGCAAATTCCAGCCTGAAGATCGAGACGGAGTGCGGTCGCTATGTTCTCTCGGTCTGTGATGAAAAAGGGATGGATGAGATTTCCCGTCTGTGCTCACTACTTCACTATCTGGAAAAATATGATTTTCCAACGACCCGGGTGATCGCCACCAGGCAGGGTGAACACTATATCGACTATCAGGGAAAACCGCTTTATATCAAACACTTCATCGACGGCGGAGTAGTTAAACAACTCGGTAGGCGTCAGCTTTTCGAGGTCGGGGCGGCGCTGGCCGGGCTGCACGAAATTCCACCTTATCCCGATCTGCCGGAGCGATTTTCATACGGAATAGAGTGTTTCGACGAGCTCAAAGGCAGAGCTTCGGCAGAGACGTATTATAAGTGGTTGTCGACCTGCGGGAAGCGGGTGGAAGTAGCCCGAACTGCTGGGCTGCCAAAAGGATTTGTCCATGGCGATCTGTTTTTTGACAATATGGTGTTCGCCGATGGTTCGCTGGCGGCCCTTCTGGATTTCGAAGAGGCTTGTCATTACTTCCGGATCTTCGATCTTGGTATGACTGCCGTTGGCTGCTGTGCTCCTGAGGGCATTCTCTCTGTTGAGATGACAGCAGCTCTGATTGATGGTTACCAGAGTATCAGGAAGCTTGAAGAAGATGAGCGCAGGTTGCTGCAACTGCATATAGAGTACGGGGCCGCTGCCACCTCGTTCTGGCGCTATCGGCAGTACAACATCAGGAATCCGGACCCGGCAATGAAGAACCATTACCGAGCTATGATGGAAATCGCCATCCAGGTCAGGGCAATTGATGTCGATCTGTTTGTTGATAGGGTTTTTCTCGAAGATGACAAGGTTTGAATATGAAATGCGCTGAGATAGAAAGCCGTTTGGAAAATAAAACTGATGATGTTCTTGACAATAGCAGGTCTACTTGTTTCTATTCCCTTTCACTGCAGGGTTTTCCCGCTGTCCGTTTGACGACGTCGGGGATATGATCGTTAACCACCTTACGAAAAGGAGAGTCTCATGAGAAAATCTTTAATGTTGACCGCCATCAGCGGTGCGGTTGCAGGAATGTTTCTGTTCGGCCAGGTGATGGCCGCCGATCTCAAGATCGGCATCATGGTTCCAACTACCGGTTCCGAGGCAACTTCCGGCAAAGATATGGAAAATGCCATCAAGCTTGCTGCTATGGAAATCAATGAAGGCGGTGGTGTGCTGGGCATGAAGATCGACACCATGACCGGTGACGATGCCTGTGACCCGCAGCAGGGTACGGCAGCCGCCACCAAACTGGTCTCCGCCGATGTCGCAGCTGTGGTAGGGGGCTACTGCTCAGGCGCCACCCTGCCGACACTGAAGATCTATGGCGATGCCAATGTGCCTTTCGTCATTGCCGCCGCCAACTCCACCAAGCTGATCGACGCCAACATGGGCAACGCTTACCAGATCAACTCCACCGGTTTTGATCAGGTAGCCACTGCGGTTGCGCTGTTCGAGAAGAAAGGCGCGAAAAAGCTCGCCGTTGTCCATCAGGGTGATGGTTATTCGGAAGATCTGGCCAAACTGACCCGAGAGAAATGGACGGCCATGGGCAACGAAGTCGTGGCCTATGAAGTGGTAAACAAGGGTGAGCAGGATCATTCTGCACTGGTCACCAGAATCAAGTCCAAGGCTCCTGATGCGGTATTCTGGACTGCCTATTATGCCGACGGCGCCCTGCTGATCAAACAGCTTCGCCAGGCCGGCTACCGCAACCTGATCGCCGTGGGCGACGGCTCCAATTCTCCGAAACTGCTGGAGATTGCCGGCAAAGCCGCCGAAGGCGTCTACTGCTTTTCCAACCCTACCGTCGACTATCTGCCGGCTGCCAAGGAGTTTCATGCCAACTACAAGAAAACCTTTAATCAGGAGCCTGATGCCTATGCGGCACTGGCCTATGACGGCATGAAACTGATGGCCGACGCCATCAATCGGGCCGGCTCCACCGACAAGGCTGCGATCATTAAAGCACTTGGCGAGACCACCTCATTCACCGGAATCGCCGGACCGGTTTCCTTTACCGACAAGAACACCCTGGCACGCAGCAACTTTGTTACGCTTATCGCCAAGGACGGTAAATGGGCGCTGAGTGAATAAAGATCGTCTATAATTATAACGTTTGGTACCATCAAAGAGGAAGAATGCGTTTCCGCATTCTTCCTCTGAGTTTTATGCTCCTGCTGATTGCTGAGCAAAATCCGGCAACCACAGGAGTTCTTTCTTTTTTCTCCTGATTTGTCATGTCAATCCAGGATATCTTACTGCAACAGCTCGCCAACGGCCTGATACTTGGTTCGTTCTATGCCCTGGTCGCCCTTGGCTATACCATGGTGTACGGAATCATCAAGCTGTTGAATTTCGCCCACGGCGATCTCTATATGATCGGCGCCTTTATCGGCTTTCTCTTTCTCTCGGTTCTCAGTCCTCTGATTGGCGACAGCTGGGTGGGGATACTCTGTTCCATGGTGCTCAGTATGATCGCGGTGGGACTGTTGGGCGTACTGATCCAGAGGATCGCCTATCAGCCCATGCTCTCAGCCCCCAGGCTGTCGATCCTGATAACCGCTCTGGCGGTGTCGATGATTCTCTCCAATGCGGTAATGGCCTTCACCGATGGCGAGTATCTGGCTTTCAGTACAGATCTCGGTTATGAGGGCTTAGAGTTTGGCAACGTCTTTGTCACCTATACCCAGATGGTGCTGGTCGGTGCGGCAGCATTGCTGATGACCGGACTCTATCTCTTCGTGCATCGGACCATGTATGGCAAAGCGATGCGGGCCATCGCCATCGATCAGGACGCCTGTCGGCTCATGGGTATACATGTCAACCGGATCATTGCCCTTACCTTTTTCATCGGCACCTCACTGGCCGCCAGTGCCGGAATCATGGCCGGTGCCTATTATGGTTCCATCCATTTCTTCATGGGCTTTGTGATCGGCCTGAAAGCCTTCACCGCTGCGGTAATAGGCGGAATAGGCTCAATCCCCGGAGCCATGCTGGGCGGTCTGCTGCTGGGCCTGCTCGAATCATTCGGCACCCAGATTCCATTTATCGGTACCGAATGGAAAGATGTCTTTTCGTTTGGAATTCTGATCCTGCTGCTGGTATTCAAGCCCACCGGAATTTTGGGCAGAACAGAGATCGAGAGGATGTAGACATGGCCCGGATCGATTCTGCTGCACCCAAAACGGGAGATGTCGCGGGAACCGGGGGACCTCTCAGGTGGCTCGATTCTCAGAAGAACAGGCTGATCGTCCTCACGGTTCTGGCCTTTCTGGCCATGTTTCTACCGCTCATTTCCAGTAACTATGTGCTCGAGGTAATGACCACCGCCTGGTTTTATGTGATGCTCTGCCTGGGGCTCAATATCGTCGTCGGCTATGCCGGTCTGCTCGATCTCGGGTATGCCGCTTTTTTTGCGGTTGGTGCCTACACCACGGGAATACTGACCTCGCATTTCGGGGTCAATTTCTGGTTGACCATCCCGGCAGCAGTGCTGTTCTCGATCTGTGCCGGGGTAATTATCGGTGGTCCGACCCTACGATTGCGAAGCGACTATCTGGCAATCGTCACTTTGGGTTTTGGCGAGATCGTCAGAATCATAGCCAGGAATCTGGAGATAACCGGTGGCGCCAGCGGCTTGATCGGCATCGAAAAACCCTCTATCTTCGGGTTTGAATTAAACCAGATCTTCCATTTCTACTATGTGTTTCTGATTTTGGCCTGCCTCGCCTGCTTCGTCAGCTACCGGTTGCAGCATTCACGGCTTGGACGGGCCTGGCAATACGTCCGGGAGGATGAAGATGCAGCTGAGGCGATGGGCATAGACCGGGTTGCGGTAAAGCTCTACGCCTATGTAATCGGGGCTATTTTCGGAGGGGTTGCCGGCTGCTTTTTTGCCGCCAAAATGACCGCCATTTCTCCGGAAACCTTCATGTTTCAGCAGTCGGTGCTGATCCTGCTCGGGGTGGTGCTTGGCGGTATGGGTAAGATACCAGGGGTGATAGTCGGCGCCTTTGCCCTGGTCCTTTTTCCAGAGGTATTCCGCGATCTGGGCTCCTCGCGGATTCTGGTGTTTGCCATCGTCATGCTGGTCATCATGCTCTATCGGCCCAAGGGCATCTGGCCAGAGAAGAAATCTTAGGTGGTGAGACAAAAATAGCTGCAGAATAGATCTTATGGCACTACTGGATGTTGAAAATTTGGGTTTGAGTTTCGCCGGCCTGCAGGTCATCAAAGAACTGAGCTTTTCTGTTGACGAGGGTTCAATCGCCAGCCTCATTGGACCAAACGGGGCCGGAAAAACCTCGGTATTCAATTGCCTGACCGGCTTTTACAAACCCAACAGCGGTGAGATACTCTTCAACGGCAGGCCAATTACTCGGAAACGGCCCTATAAGATCACCCGCCGCGGCATGGCCCGAACTTTCCAGAATCTAAGACTGTTCAAGAGCATGTCCGTTCTCGAAAATGTCATGTCCGGCATGCACTGCCGCACCCGATCCGGCCCACTCGGGGCAATCCTGCGGACCGGTTCCCAGCGGCGGGAAGAGGCTGAAATAAAGGAATTCTGCGAATTTTGTCTCGACTTTGTCGGCATCCTCGGGGAGAAAGACCGCACCGCCTCCAACCTTCCCTACGGTCATCAGCGGCGGGTCGAGTGGGCCCGGGCGCTGGCGACCAAGCCTAAACTGCTGTTGCTGGACGAGCCAGCCGCCGGGCTCAACTTCGACGAGAAGCAGCAGTTGATAGAGTTGATCAAACGCATTCGCGAGGAGCTCAAAATCACCATCTTGCTCATCGAACATGATATGGGCCTGGTCATGAAGGTCTCTGAGATGATAACCGTGATCGACTACGGGCAGAAAATTGCCCAGGGAAGTGCCGAGGAAGTGCAGAACAATCCGAGGGTAATCGAAGCTTACCTGGGCAGGGAAGAGGACGAGGTCGTATGAGCAGCGCCATTCTTGAAATTGACAATCTTGAGACCCACTACGGCAAGATACACGCGCTCAGAGGCATTTCCTTTTCGGTAAAGGCGGGAGAAATTGTCACTTTGCTGGGAGCTAATGGGGCCGGCAAAAGCTCCACCCTGAGGACCATTTCGGGCCTGATTCGATCAACCTCGGGGTCCATACGGTTCATGGGAGAGGACATCACCAGGAAACCGGCTCATGATATTGTCAAGATGGGGCTTATCCATGTGCCGGAAGGCAGGAAAATATTCAAAGGGATGACTATTCTGGAGAATCTGGAACTCGGCAGTTTTACTCTTGAGGATGAAGCGGAAAGAAAAAGACGACTGGACCATGTTTTCGAGATATTTCCGGTTCTTGAAGAGAGAAAGAACAGGGATTCCGCTTTCCTGTCCGGAGGTGAGCAGCAGATGTTGGCCATCGGCCGTTCGATGATGACTGATCCGAAACTGCTGCTGCTCGATGAACCCTCCATGGGGCTCGCCCCGTTTCTGGTTCAGGAGATCATGAAGATCATCGTCCGCTTGAACAGGGAGGGGGTCACCATACTGCTTGTCGAGCAGAATGCCAAGGTGGCGCTTAAACTGGCCGACAACGGTTATGTGCTTGAAACCGGCCGGATCGTCATCGAGGGCGACGCTCAGACCCTGCGAGAGGACGAGTCGATCGTCAAGGCCTACTTGGGCGAGTGAACTAGCGTCCATCCGCACACGGAGCTTTCCTTTAACTCTTTGCCGTGCTCAGAATTTCATCCTCAGACCTATAAAGATAATTGCGGTAAAATTCTTCGCTCGCCTCGTTCAAAGAAAAACACTCGCTTTGGGATGAATGCTGAAGGGGATAATAGGACCAGTCTTATAAGCAGACAAGCGATAATCTTTACCAGGCTTTCTTCTGCCGAATAGGAAGTAGGAGATGCAGGACTTGCTAAAGCTGCATTGTGAAGGCCCAACAGAGCGCTGAAAACGCTTACCGATCGCCACAGGCTGCGAAGCGGCCGTCATCCGATCGGTTCTTCAGCGCGGAGTTGATCAGGCCGAGCGCAGCAGCGCCGGCAAGGTCTGCAGCTCTTTTCTAGTCCACCACTTCCTGAATCCAGGCCAGGGCAGCCGCGACTTTTGGAAAACCGATGGTCGACACCAATACCAGCAGGGCATGCTCAATCTCTTGCCGGTCGGCACCCGCCGCCAGCGCACGTTTGGCATGGGAGTTGACCGCGCCGGTAGATCCTGAAGCGGCGGCCACCGCAAGCTGGATCAGTTCAGTTGTCTTCTTGTCAAGCGGGCCTGCCTGACGAACAGTGGAGCCGAGATTTTCCACTGCGTCGAGAACCTCGGGAAAGTTTGATTTCAGGTAGTGGTAATGTTTGCTGATCTTTTTCTTTTCACTCATTTTGTTCCTCTCTATTTGGCTGAGGTTTTACCGATTGTAATCACGATTAGAGGTAAAGCCCAGTTCCGTCAGGGTTATCCTGACTCAACCCTGTCTATCCGTGCTCCTCGGTCCTGCTCTTTTCAAAACCGATGACAAAGGCCAGAAGCGCAGGAATCACGAACAGGGTAAAGACGGTCGAGAGTGCGAGCCCGCCCAGAAGAATGGAGCCGAGCCCGCGATACAGTTCTGAACCGGAGCCGGTGGAAATGACCAGCGGGGTCATGGCCAAAATCGAGGTCGTGGCACTCATGAAAATCGGCCTGATCCTGGTTCTAACTGCGTTGGACACAGCCGGGACGCCAACCAGCCCGTGGTAACGAACGTTGTTCAGTGATTGATGGACGATCAAAATGGCGTTGTTGACCACGGTACCGATCAGGATGATAAAACCCAGCATGGCGAGAATGTCGAATCCCTGGGGTGCCACGAAGGTATTGACCGCCAGTAGGCCGATAAAGCCGCCGGCTGCAGCCAGCGGAACGGTAAAGAGAATTATGAAAGGATAAATAAAATTCTCGAACAGGGCTGCCATTAAGAGGTAGGTAATCAGCAGGGCCAGAAGCAGGTTCCACTGCAGAGCTTTCCCCGTCTCCAAGAGTTTATCGGCGTTGCCGCCGATACTTATCTGCAGACCTTCGAGTTGACCAGCCTGCTCCAGGGTACTGATGATATCGTTTTCTATGATATTGATCGCATCCTGCAGCGCCAGGTCAGCGGGCGGCGTGACTTGCAGCGTGATGGTACGCTTGCGTTCGAGATGCTGTATCTGGGGCATGCCTTCGCCATAGGCGAGGCTGGCGACATCGCCGACCTTGATGAGATCGCCGTAGCGGTTGACGATAGTAGCATTCATTAACTCCTCTGGAGAGTCGAACCGCTCGTCACTGCCTTTGAGAACAAGGTCGACCTGTTTGATTCCGGCGGGCCGGTAATCATCTATTTTCCTGCCGTCCATGAGGATATCGACATAAATGCCGAGGTCGCGCTCGCTGAGGCCATTTGCCGCCAGTCGTTCCTTGTTGGGTATCACACGAATTTCGGGATAGCTGGTTTCCAATGAAGGGATCGGCCTGGTCTGTGAGCCTGAAATTTTCTGTCCTACGGCCCCGAAGATGGCCCGGGCACCGCCAACGATTGTGTCGATGTCCTCCCCGGAAACGTTGACATCCACCGTCCGGCCACCACCCAGTTCCGACTGAAATATACCAATCTGGATGGAAACCCCGAAATAGCCGGGGATGGAGTTCATGATCTTCATAAATAGCCCCATCATCTCCCGGGCCCTGGTTTCATAGATCGACTGGGCCCCGAACAGCGTTATCCGGTCGGCGCCGACATAAAACATATCTTTTATCGGTGCGATACCCATTGGGTTGCCCTCCTGGTAAAAAGGCTCGGCCTGCTCAAAAATAAGGGCACCGATCTCTTTATATTTATCGATCGAATAGCCGGGCGGAGGAATGAGGATATTGAGTACGAAGTTGCGATTGCCCTGGGGCAGATATTCAGCACTGGGGCGCAGCCAGAAGACTATGCCGATGGACAACGTGGTGAACAGCACGATGGTAACCACCCGGGTAAACACGTTGGCCAGGCAGATGCTGGAAAACCCCATAATGATCTTGACGAAAAACGGGCCAACAAACGATTTCTGCAGCCAGTTTTCCGATTTCCTTTCGCTTCTTTTATAGAGCAGGTTGATCAGAGTCGGTATCACGGTAATGGATACCAGAAAGCTGATCATGATCGAAAAGGTGATGGCTATGGCAATATCGCGGAACAGCTGTCCGGCTTCCTCCTGCATAAAGATAACCGGCAGAAATACGGCCACGGTCGTTGCCGTAGAAGCGAAAACTGCGCCCCAGATTTCCTTGGTACCGTCAAGGGCCGCCTGGTAAGCGTTCTTGCCCATGTTACGGTGGCGATCGATATTTTCCAGCACGACAATGGAGTTGTCGACCAGCATGCCGACGGCGAAGGATATACCCGCCAGGCTGACCACGTTGAAGCTGCGATTGCTGAGCCAGAGGAAAATGAAGCAGCCGATGACCGAGATTGGTATCGCCAGCGCCGTGGTGAGTGTTGACCTGACGCTGCGCAGAAAGGTCATCAGTACGGTGATGGCCAGCAGGCCCCCGATCAGGACGTTCTGCTTCACCAGGTTGATGGCGGTATTGATATAAGGCCTTTCATCGTAGAGGATTTCCAGATAGAGCCCCTGCTCTTTGAGGATGGTGTCGTTTAATCGATTGATCTCCCGTTCGACACTGTCGGTCATGGCCAGGACATTGGCCCCCTGTTCTTTTTGTATACCGACGACAATGATTTGTTCGGCGTTGTGCAGGACTGCCCCCTGTTCTTTGGCGTAACCCTCTGAAACGTTGACGATATCACGAAGATAAACCCTCGACATACCATCTTCATAGACCACTACATCAAGCGCTTCGGCCGGTGATTGAAATTGCCCCACCGTCCGAATCCGATAGTTCTTGCGGCCCACCCCCATGACACCGGCCGAGATGGTCGAGTTGGAGCTGGTGATGGCCCCGGTAATCTGGTCGAAGGTGATGTTGTACCTGGCCATTTTCTTGATATCGAGTTCCACGTGCAGTTCGTCTTCGGTACCGCCGAACACCAGCAGCGAGCCGACTCCCTGGACCCGCTCCAGGTGCTGCCTGATCTCGTTCTCGAAAAAGGTTCGGTAGTGATTGATGGGTTCCTCGTTTTCCGGCGCTGGTCTCAAGGCCGACCAGATCACCGGTGAACTGCTGGCGCCGGAGGCATCAATGCGTGGGCGTTTGGCGTTCTCCGGGTAGTCTGAAACTTCGTTGAGCTTGTTGGAGACTCGTAAAAGTGCATCATCGAGATCGGTGCCCAGGGAAAAGGTCAGGGTGATTTCACCGAAATTGTTGTAGCTGGAGCTCTCCATCTTGGTGAGTCCGTTCAGTCCCTTGAGCACCTCCTCCTGCTTCTCGATGATATCTTTTTCGATTTCGTAGGGAGTGGCTCCGCCCCAGGTGGTTTGCACCGATATCTGCGGCTTCTCAACATCCGGGGTGAGTTGGACCGGCAACGAATTGAGGCCGATAATACCAAAGGTGATAACGAGTATTACTGCAACGATGATGGAAACCGGCTTGTCGAGAGCGTATCTGACGATGTCCATGTTACTCTCCAACCAGCACAGGCTGATCCGGACGCAGCCGTTCGTTGCCCTCGGTTACCACCGGCATGCCCGGGACGATATAGGGGTTGTCGACGCCCACTTTATCACCGAGATAGGCGACGATGTTGACGGGAAGAATGGCGGCCTTGCCCTCCTTGACCGTATAAACAAAGTCCTTGCCTTGGAATTTCACCAACGAGGCTCGACTGATGATCGATAGTTGCTGCCTGGTGCTGGCAGGCACGGAAACGGTGGCGGTCATATTCTGGGCTATCAGGCCCTGAGGCTCGATGGAAATTTTGAGGAAGACGTTTTTGGTTTTCATATCGGCCACTGGATCGATGTCTTCCAAGGTGCCGGTCAGTTCCTTTCCAAAAGCGGTTATGGTGACGGGAAGCGTTTGGCCCAGTTCAATATACCGGAGGATGGACTCTGAAATGGGAGCCCTGATAAACAGATCTTCGCTGGAGCCGATTGATACGAGCTGTCGTCCAGGTTGGACCCAGCTTCCCGAATCGACGTCCTTGGTCAGGATTATACCGTTGAAGGGAGCGGAAATTTCCGATCTCTTCTTCTGAATTTTAAGCTTCTGTAAAGTTGCTTGAGTGGCCTGTTTCTCTATCTGGGCATTTTCATACTCGAACAGGGCGTTATCCCGTTCCCTTTCCGATACGCCGGCTTTGCCAAAGAGTCGTTCCAACCTTTTGTAATTTTTCTCGACGTTGGCAATACGCAGCTCAATCTGCTCCAGCTTCGCCTGCTGAAAATTAATTTCCTCATCGAGAATCTCGGTATTGAGAATTACCAGCGGGTCCCCTTTCTTGACCACATCCCCCTGATTGACCTCAACACTTTCAACGAGAGCGGCCAGTTCAGTTGAAATATGACTAATCCGCTCGTAGTAGAGAACACCGATGACTGTCCTGGTCTGTGCCACTTCTTCCTGGGTCACCGGTGCAACCTTAATTTTGGCCGGCGGCGGACCATCGGCAGCGAGAACGGGGTGTCCCATAGTGAACAGTAAGATTGCTGCTGCAGCGGTTAAAAGATGTTTACCAGTCATTTCAATCTCCTGGATCTTTGGATATTTGGAGAAGATTTGCTTCCATTCGGCCGAGCACCTTGACTACCACGGCCCTATCTTCCTTGTCTATATTTTCTTCGATTCTGCTGGAAAGAGCCTTTATCAGACGCGACATTTCCGTACTCAGTACAGCTCCTTCAATGGTCAGGTGCACCAGTTGCGAGCGCCGATCTTCAGGATTATCACGCCTGACTATCAAATTCTTTTTTTCGAGCCTGTCAAGCATCCTGGTCATATTGGCGGGGCTTTTTTTGATCAAAACTCCGATTTCACTTTGGGTCCTGCCCTTCTGCCGGTCCAGGTTGTTGAGCAGATGAAGCTGCTCTCTGGTGAGATCGAATGGCTTGAGCAGTCGATCAATATTATTGCGAATGGCCTGCGAGGTGAGGTAAATTCGGCGGCCTAAAGAATCGTAGTGGCAACTGCTCATGATAATCCCCTGTTATGTTGACCAGACAACTATTAACCAGTCAACTACTTATGTCAACACTACTTTCCTGCTCTTCATCTCCTCCGAACCCGGCAAATTTAGTGGTAAACTGCAGTGGCAATATTATAGTGTTTAGGCACAACGGTTTGAGAAAATGTTCAATGGCGCGGGCGGGGCAACCGCAGGGAGAAAGATATGAGCATCTATTACATTGATGGGGAATTCATTGATCAATCTGAGGCGGTACTACCGGTAACCGATCTGGCAATTTTGCGGGGCTACGCAGTGTTCGATTTTCTGCGGACTTACAACGGTCATCCGTTTCATCTCGAGGCCCACCTGAAGAGGCTGCGCAACTCTGCCGCCCTGATCGGTCTTGGCTGCCCGTGGAGTCTGGAGGATCTGAGCACCATTGTAGACCAGACTCTGGCCAGGAATAACAACGCTGAATCCAATATCCGACTGCTGATCACCGGTGGTGACAGTGAGGACTCCATTTCTCCGGGTCAGAATCCCCGGCTGCTGGTAATGGTGCGTCCTGTAAAACCTTTTCCGGAGAGCTGGTATCGGGAAGGAATAAAAATCATAACGACCCGGACGAACCGTTATATACCAGGTGCCAAGAGCACCGATTATATTAGAGCCATTGTCACCCTCCAGGACGCCGAGGCGGCGGGTGCCATTGAATCAGTATACGTCAACCAGGCCGACCAGGTGCTGGAAGGGACGACCTCTAATCTTTTCATCGTCCGCGACAATTCGGTCGTCACCCCCGCCGAAGAAATCCTTCCCGGGATCACCAGGGATGTGCTCCTCGAGCTTTTAAAACAGGAATTTCCCCTTGAGTTACGACCAGTGCCCAGGCAGGAACTTCTGGAGTCCGATGAGGTATTCATGGCCTCATCAACCAAAGAGGTGATCCCGGTAGTTCAGGTCGACGACCACAATATCGGCAACCGAAATCCGGGCCCGGTTACCCGCAAAGCCATGGAAATATTCAAAAATTATACCGATCTTTACGGCGCATAATAGCTAGTTTGAATAGGGTGAAGGTGCGGGCCTGGCCTGTTTACAAATTGAATGAGTCAGTGAGCTGTTGTTCCTCAGATAGTAAATCGGAATCAGTACAGAATAAGATTCAAAACGTGCTAGCTTGAAAGTGAACCCCTTAGCGGCGGAGGAGAACTATACCGGCAGACTCTCTGCGGGGCCGGAGGATTTTACTCCAGAGATCCTCTATGAGGACAATCATCTCCTCTTTGTCAATAAGCCTGCAGGGATGCTTACCCAGGCTGATGCCAGCGGCCGAATTTCGCTTCTGGAGCACCTCAAAAGCCACATCAAAACTCGCGACAACAAGCCGGGAAACGTCTACCTGGGAATGGTGCAGAGGCTCGATAAACCGGTTTCAGGGCTCCTGGTTTTTGCCAAAACCTCGAAAGGCGCAGGAAGAATCAGTGAACAGATCAGGGAGCGGCGGTTGTCCAAGTGCTATCTGGCGGTTACGGCCGCCGGACCCGATGACGATCCTTCCAGAGATGGCGAAGTTGAAGACTGGCGCCTGGTCTCCCACCGGCTCAGTCGGGTAAAAGACCTAAGTTTTGTCGATGATGATATCTCTAAAGGGCAGACGGCAACTCTCAAACTCAAAACACTATTGGTGAACGGGGAGTTGGGATTTCATGCAGTCCGCCTGATTACTGGCCGCAAACATCAGATCAGAGCTCAATTGGCAGCCCTTGATATGCCCATCTGCGGCGACCAGAAATATGGCTCAGCGGTTAAGGCCCACAGCGGACGTATACTCCTGCATTCCTATCGAATCCGGTTGCTTCATCCGACCAAAAGGACGAGCCTGGAAGTGATATGCCCTCCACCGGTGGAACTCTTTTCCTCGTTCAGTGCAGGGGAAAGTGAAGTCATCTTGGCGGCGCTTAAAAAGCTATGGGTCAGTTGACAGAAGATATGTTCTCGAGTGAACCGATAAGGATTTTTTCGAGCTTAGCTGCCGCGGCCTGGTGCTTTTCCGATTCGGGCCGATCAACCGTTTTGAAGAAATCATGGGCGACCTTTAACTCCGAAGCCGACCACCCGCTGGTGTAATTGACAGACCCGGTTTCCTCCAGTGAATTCAGGGGCGATTTGTGATCACGACGGCCATGGGACCAATTGGCCATATGCTTGTAGAAATGAAGAGCCCGGTTGGTGAGCACGAATAGAAGAGCAATGGAGCCAGCTGGTCCGATGGAGACCTGGGGGCCGCTGATCCTGATGCCCAGCAGCGAGGCTTGGTAATCGAGGTTCTTTCTGGTGCCCAAAGCCCCCAATGCCCCACCGATAGTTCCCAATGCGGTGAACAGCCCGAGACCGTGCCCGAGGGCTGCGACATCTACTCCTGCACCGATTGCCCCACCGCCGATCCCGCCGAGCAGCATGAACTGACGCTTGGAGAGTCCAAGGAACTGCCAGGTCTTTTCGCTGAATATCTCTTCATGTAAAATCGAATAGGCCGGCAGTCTATAGTCGTAGAGATTGTGATTGAACTGGGCTCTTATCTGAGCATGGGCGCTTTTTTCCAAGCCACTGATTTTTTTAGTATAATTTTCAGTCAATCTCGTACTGACCCGTTGCTCATCCGCTCTCTTATTGATCTGGGAGCTCATTTTCAAGCTGAGACTCTCGGTCAATAACGAACCGATAATATGAGCCGTGGTCCTGGTGCGGTTGTCCCAGTCTTTCTTTATGGTTTCCACCACCTCGGACATGATCTGCTGCCAGTCCTGATCGATCGATTTCAAGGCCTCCAGCAGCCCTATTCGCTCACTGTAGGTAGCATGGTGGGCGTTGAACAGCCTGATCGAGTTGAAGTGCCTGGCAAGTTCGTCCTTCCATTGCGGCAGGTAGCGGTCGTCCGCCTGTTTACTGTTGATAACCGCCATCCTCGGTTTGCCGATAAGCCGGATAATTTCCATTTCGTCCCGGTCAACCATACGGATAGGTCGGGCACCGTTCACCACATAAATAATTGCCGCTCCACGGGTTATCGGTTTTAAGAGCTCGTAATCCTCGGCTAATTCATCTATCGAGCGGCAGTAATTGAGGAGTTCCTGAAGACGAGCCTCACTGCTGCCTTCCAGGGTTTTTAGTTTTGCCAGTATCTTCGCCGGGTTCTGAAATCCAGGTGTGTCGACAAAGCGGATGATTTCTCGGTTGTCGATCAGCACCGGAAAACTCCGGCACACGGTCGTCTCGCCCGGATAGGGGCTGATGCGGACAGAGTCGTCCTCGGCCAGGGTAGAAAGAACGGATGACTTCCCCTCGTTGGGATGCCCTATAATGGCAATTTCAGCTAGCATCTCGGTTCTCGACTCCAATATCGTGCAGGGATAGATACGGATCAGCCAGACCGTCGAGTTTCTGTCGCCAGATCTTCCGTTCCACCGGAGCAGGCTGAAAGATGGAGTGCCGATCCGACCCCTGACCCACCAGCCCCACAAAGATAGGGACCTGTCTACCACCAGACAGGCGGATGTCTTTGATGAGCTGCAGGGTCTCATTGATGGGGGGCATCCATGATTCCATGACCAGCATAATCCCAACGTTATCGTTGCTTGAATCAGCCAGCAATCCTTCAAACAGGGTCCGGTTAGCACCCGGATCCTGGTGGTAGATCTGGCGGCCGGAGATGGAAAAACCGCTGGCCCTGAGATGTTGTTCCAAGACTGCGGGATCGTAATTTTCTGAAATATCGGTAGACAGCAGCAGCGTCACCGCTGAGGTTGAAGTATTGAGCTCCGGGGCAATATCCTGGCTGCCATGTTCAGGTCTGAAATTGACTGCGCTGTTATTTTCAGAGGTGACCGCCTGACTTTTCATCCGCGGGGTTTTCAGGCGATTGACAAGCTGAACGATCACCGGTCTGTCGGTCTTCAGATTCTGCAATGCCAGCCCTTGACCTACTTTGCCGACCACAACCAGAAGCAGCCTGACGAGTACTCCGTAGAAGAGTACGCAAAGCACAAGAAATGGCCACCAGGAGACAAGATCCTGGGTTTGCAAATGATAGATGCCGTCCTTTAAAATGATCCTGCTGCCTTCGATCTGGGCAGCGGAAGGATAACCCTGGTGGCCCGGGATGAACCATGACCAGGGCAGCGCCAGAATTCTTACTGACCTGGCGATGAATTCGGTGCTGAATTGAATCGTTGACTGCCAGCCGAAGGCGATATCACTGGTCAGTATCCTGAAGCAAGTCGCTGCCAGCAGCCCCAGGTTGAAGCACACCATCGCCCGCTGAGAAAGGCCGAAGAGTGGCCAGTAGAAAACCGATCCGTAGGTTTCTCTCTGCTTTTTCAGCAGTCCCTCAAGCTGGGTGATGCCGGCGCTGCTCCCTTCCGGCAGATAACGGTGGAGCTTTTTGGAGCGGCTCAGGGACCAGGCGGCGGCTGTCCCATAGATTCGGGTGACCGGTGCCGGAAGTAAATTCACTCCTGCCAGTCTGAGTCCCGCTCCGATTACAAGAAAGAACAGCATCAGCAGCTGGCTGAAGACGAACAGAAAAAGAAAGTTGATGACGTTGACCGGGGTTGATCCCGAGTAGGTGAAAAACGTCAAACCGCTTGTCAGACCTATGACAACACCGCAGACCATCAGTATCAAGCAGAAGGTTCTAAAGGCTTCGGCTATGGCCTGTCCCGGGCTTTTCCCCTCCGGGAAGACCTGGCTCCTCCTTTGGCGCAGCCAGTGTTGGAGCAGTGGACCCCGAGCAGCTTGCTGATCTTCTTCAGCCAGGTTCAAGTAAATCTGTCGGTCTCTCCGATGCAGATCGGCCTGAAGGGATTCCCGGTCGGTACCCAGGAAGTATTCGAGATCGACTAAATCGCCGTATGTCCAGTATCCTTTCATAACCCCTTTGATACCTAACGACACAATTCCAACCCATCCAGGCGGTGTTATTCACTCTGGTGCCTGCTCACCGCACTACCAGGCTGCTCCTCCGGTTCCCCGCCAGCCTTGCCTGGACGACGCCCTCAATTTCTGTCGCTAGGTATAGTAAAGAAGATCGGAGGTTTCAAAAGGTTTTTCGCACAGGGGGGAGATAGAGGAAAGACTGTGGACAAAAAAATGGCCGGGATCTTGCGACCCCGGCCGGCTGCGAAAAAGGTGGAGATCGATCCCGCAGGTTATCTGACTTTCCCTTCCATCATCAAGTCGGGCGGTCCAAGCCATGCCCCCTTGAGGAGCAGGTTGAAGTAGGCCCATTTGAACATCAGTTTTGCCATGTGATTGAGTTCCGTGTCTTTGAGCAGACTCATTGGTCCGATGGCTGGAAAGGGGTACTTTCCGGTCAGTGGTTCCTGGTCGTAGTTGAAGTCGATTATGTAGGCTTTCCCGAAGCCTGATTCGATGAATCAGACCGCGTGACCGTCCGACCGGGCGTGCTGTTCACCTCCCGAAACATAGGCCAGGATGTTCTCATGCAGCACGTCTCCCTGGAAATGCGCTACCGCACCAGCTTTCGAGGTCGGTACGTCCGTTCCGTCGCCCAGCACCCAGACATTGTCATGGCCTTCGGGCTGCAGGGTGTGCTTGTCGACGGGGATATAACCCATCGGGTCGGCGATACCGGAGTCAATCATAACCTGGGCCCCGAAGTTGGGCGGAATTGAGACCAGCATGTCATAGTTAACCTCGCTGCCGTCAAAGGCCTGGATGACTTTCTCTTTGTGATCGACTGAGCCGAGCGCGAAGTTCGGTATGATCTTGATGTCTTTATCTTCGCAGGCATCCGTCAGAACTTTGGTGGCTACCGGTTTGGTGAAGGCCCCTGAAAGGGGGGTGACGAATTCAATTTCGACATCTTCGCGGATTCCCCGTTCATGAAAATACCAGTCCGCCAGAAAGGCGAATTCAAGCGGTGCAACCGGGCATTTTATCGGCATTTCGGCGATATTGACCACGATTTTCCCACCTTTAAACCTCTTCAGCGCCTTACCCAGTTCCTGACAGTCGTTGAAGCGGTAATATCCATGAATGTCGTGTCCCCAACCTTCCTCAAGCCCTTCGACTTCGTCAGGTCTAATATCACAGCCGGTGGCCATGACCAGGATATCGTAGTTGAATTTACCTTCGGTGGCGGTGGAAATCTCCTGCTTGTCCCAGTCGACATTGGCGATATCGCTGATGACAAAGTCAATCCCCGGGTTGATGAACTCCCGCTTACTTCTTCTTATCTCGCGCGGCTTGTTGATGTCGAACGGAACAAAAAGATAGCCGGGCTGGTAATAATGGATGTTATCTTTATCGATAATGGTGATCATCCAGTCATCGTCCAGATCCTTCCTCAACTTGTTCGCCATCATGGTACCACCGGTGCCGCCACCGAGTATGACTAGCTTTTTCATGTTTTCTGTTGCCTCCTTTGCGGTCAGGTTTACAGGTACGAGATTGATACAGTCGGTGTAACCGTATGTTTGCTCATCTTATGTGTTGTTGTTCGCTTGTTCTCTTTTGTCTTCCTGGTAGGCCAGTACAACAGTTCCCATGGTTTCCAGCATCATGAACATGAAACCCAGGGCAGACTGGACTTTTGGATCCCTCATCTTTTTCATCAAGGTGAACGGGCCCACCGGTTCGGCTTTGTTGAAGTCGAGGCCCGAGATCGCGTTGCAGATTTCCTCGACCTGTTTCTCGTTGTAATCGAGACGCTTCAGCTGGGTCCATGAGACTCCGGCAACTTTGACGATGCCGCTGCTCTGCTGAAGACTGTCGAGCCAGAGATTCACCGAATTCATGATGTCGGAGCCCTTCATCACAGCAGTGAATTCCTTGACGAATTCCGTCATCGGTTGGACCATGTTCAGCAAATCGCTCAGGGTGTGGATATTGATCAGGACCGTATGCAGCAGATCACCAAGTTTCTCAGCCTGGAATTCACCTTCATGCAGGGATTTCATGAAGCGGATGATACGTGGGTACATCAGCTTGACGATCGGAATCATTTCATCCCTGAGTTCGACTCCGGCCTTGAGCATGTCCATAGACTCGCCGAGAGCGTCCAGGTTGGTTACCAGTTTCCTGAGCAGGATGGTGAGCTCATCAACGTGGAATTCTCCACTGAGATCATTGAAAAAATTGATCGTTGAGGGGTACACCTGCTTGACCACCGGCATCATGTCGCTCTTCAGTTCCATGCCAGCCTTGACGGTATCGACGATGTCGTTCAACTCATCGAGACTGGTGAGGACATTCTGGGCGAGATGGATGGCCTTTTCTTTGGTGTATCGGTCATCTATATCTTCCAGAACGTTGGAAAGACTTGGCATGGCGTCTTTTAATACCGGTTCCAGGTCCTTCTTGATGTCCTGCATGACATCGGATTTGAGGGACTTTACTTCGGCGGATAGCTGGTCCAGTTTTTCCAGGATCAATGCTTCATTCATCGTTTGTACCTGCCTGAGAATTTATGATCTTGTTCTCCTTCACCCTGGCAGCATCATATGTTTCACTTGCCCGGGTCGGGTTAATTATCATGTACCACAAATGTCAGTACTACTTTGTGCAGTGTTAGGATGATTTTGTCAAGGATATTCGCACATGGGATACTCGAAAAATCAATCATTCTACGACCTTATTTTGCTAGGTCCGGTTCTGGGGAATCTCTTCCAAGCTCTTGATAATTAACAATGAATGAGTGTTCAATAGGGCTGAACGTTAGCGCTCATGGGCAAAGATACATCACGTGCTGGTAGCGGCAGGACTGATGTGGTAGACTGGCGAGGTAGCAGCAGAATCAACAAAGCAGCGGAGCAGTCCATGAACAGACGTCGATTTCTCAGGCAGGTAATGCTCTACAGCAGCGGTCTGAGCCTTTCCCTGCCACTATTTCGTATACCTGAGAGTCTTGCTTTCAATGCATCCGTGCCTGATGTGGCAAGGGTGTCGGGGGAAGATTATACGGCACTGGTGAAAAAAACAGTCGAGCTGCTCGGCAGCATGAGTAGATTCGTCAAGCCGGGATACAAGGTAGTGGTAAAACCCAATATTGGCTGGGACCGCAAACCTGAGCAGGCGGCCAATACTCATCCACAGGTGGTAACTACCCTGGTTGAACTGGCCCTTGAGGCAGGGGCTGACGAGGTCAAGGTGTTCGATTATACCTGCAACGAAAAGCGGCGCTGCTACAACAATAGCGGGATGACCGAAGCAATTAAATCGATCGGCAGTAAAAAAGCTAAACTTGTCCATGTCGATCAGCGCAAGTTCGTTCCGGTCAAAATAGCCAAAGGCCGTTCGCTGAAAGAATGGGATATCTATAAAGATGCCCTGACTGCTGATTGTTATATCAACGTGCCGGTGGCCAAGCATCATGGACTCAGCCGCCTGACTCTGGGCCTCAAAAATTCGATGGGCGTCATCGGCGGCAGACGGGGAGCACTGCACCATGACCTGGGACAGAATCTGGCCGATCTTGCCACCGTCATCACTCCCCAGTTGACGATTATCGATGCCACCAGAATTCTGACCAATAACGGCCCGCAGGGGGGCTCGATCGAAGATGTCAGGCGCCTCGACACGTTAATCGGATCGGTTGATCCGGTTGCTGTCGATGCCCTGGCCACGACGCTCTTCGACTTGCGACCCGAAGATATTTCTTCCACCGTGGCAGCACACCAAATGGGACTTGGACAAATGGATCCTGCCAAAATGAATATCATTTCTGGCAGCGTATAACCCGTGGAACAGGTTTCCCAGAGCGCCTTTTACCGATGGCTGAGAAAGGGGCGCATCGTTTCTCAAGCGTTTTTCTTTCTGCTTTTTGTCTTTCTGTTTGTCAAAACAGACTACACCGGTTCGGACTCCATTGAATACGCGGTAAACATCCTTTTCCGGATTGATCCGCTGCTGGCGCTGTCGACCATGCTGGCAGTGAAGACCATAATTATCCTGATGCTGCCGGCGCTGCTGATAGTGGTTCTCAGTCTTGTCTCGGGCCGCTCTTTCTGCGGCTGGCTCTGCCCGATGGGCGGATTGCTCGACGGCTGGCGCCGCCTGTTTGGACGAGTCCGCAAAAACGAGGCCACCAGATTTCCCTCTCTGCCCGCAAT
>NODE-50-length-39609-cov-7.11766_pt1 | contig 39609 bp, 38 predicted proteins | sample MGYA00139097_ERZ477577 | MGnify/ENA metagenome assembly ERZ477577
TCTGCAATTGTACCAATTTTTAGGAGCATGGCGAACAAAAAAGCCAGATTCAGTTTCCTGAATCTGGCTTTTTATCTTTTATAATGAGGAAGTCTTAAACTTCGTTACGCCATTGATGACATTCATCATCAAAGATTGTACTTACTTCTTCTGGGCCCCATGTGCCTGCTTCATATTTATGCACGAAGTCTTGTTCTTTTGACCATTTTTCAATGATTGGGTCAACGGCTTTCCACGCAAGATCTACTTCATCTGAACGTAGGAATAATGAACGGTCGCCTAAGATAGCATTGAGGATCATTGCTTCATAAGCATCTAATTTATGAGCAGGATCTTCATCTTCATTAGTTTCTAAGCCGACTTTGTGGGCTTTGATTTCTAAGCCTGGCTCTTTCGCTTGCAGTTCAATACGTAGTGTATTGTCAGGTTGTAAACCCATTGTGATCCAGTTTGCATGGCTGTTGCCAATGTCTGTGCCTTTAAACAATTCTTGAGGTGGCTTTTTGAAACGGATAGCAATCATTGCTTTTGATTCTGGCATGCATTTACCTGTACGTAGGTAAAATGGCACATCGCGCCAGCGCCAGTTATCAATATAAACCTTCATGGCTGCATAGGTTTCAGTCACACTGTTTTCTGGAGCATCATCTTCTTCTAGGTAGCCTTTTTGCTCTTGGCCATCAACAGTACCCGCAGCATATTGACCACGGAATGCATGGCTATCAACCATGTCTTCTGTGATTGGACGAATTGATTTAAGTACTTTTACTTTTTCATCACGTAGTGATTCATCGTTTAAATCTGCTGGTGGCTCCATTGCTATCAATGTCATTACTTGTAGTAGATGACTTTGGATCATGTCGCGCATTGCGCCTGAACCATCGTAATAACCCGCACGGCCGCCCACACCTTGTTGTTCAGCATGTGTGATTTGTACGTGGTCGATGTAGTTACGGTTCCATAACGGTTCTAATAATAGGTTAGCAAAACGGAATACAAAGATGTTTTGTACTGTGCCTTTACCTAGGTAATGATCGATACGGTAAGTTTGTTCTTCGGTGAAGTTTTTGCGTAAAACACTTTCAAGTGCTGCGGCACTTTTTTGATCGTAACCGAATGGTTTTTCAACAACTAGATTACGCCATCCTTTATCTTCTTTATTTAGGCCTACAGCAGCAAGGTTATCGCCCACTACGCCGAATAGAGATGGACTGATTGATAAGTAGAATACGATATTGTCAGAGAATCCATTCGCAGGATCATCTAATAATGTTTTTAAGTCTTGGTAAGAGGCTGCATCATTGATATCGTTTTTGAAATAGCTGATTTTATCTAAGAAATCAGCTAATGCATTTTCACTAGCGCCAGCGCGTGCTTTTGCTGATACATAGCCTTCTACGAGTGATTTCCAATCGTCTTGGTCTTGTTCTCCGCGACCCATGCAGATGATTTTTGTGTCAGCAGTTAGGCGATTTTCTACATCTAAGTGGTAAAGTGCTGGTAGCAATTTTTTCTTAGAAAGATCGCCAGTAGAACCAAAGATGATGATAGTACAAGGTTTCATTTTTTCTCCCGTTGCAGGCTGTGATTTTGCCCGTGACCGTATATAATTTCTGCAATTGTACCAATTTTTAGGAGCATGGCGTGCGAAAAATTCTTTTTGCGAGTAGTGAGGTTCATCCATTAATTAAGACTGGTGGCTTAGCAGATGTCTCAGCTAGCTTGCCTATAGCGCTTCACGCACATGGTCATGATGTACAAATTATATTGCCTGCATATCGTCAATGTTTAGAAGCATTAACTGAAATTCGTACAGTTGCGACTGTCAAATTGGATGGCTATCACTCGCCAATAGAAATTATTCAATCTACTCTACCAGGCAGTGATGTCACTATTTTGTTAGTGCATTCGCCTGAACATTTTGATCGTGATGGTGGTGCTTATGGTCCTACTTCAGGTGGAGATTGGGATGATAATGCGGCTCGATTTGCATTGTTTTCACGTGCGGTTGCTGCTGTAGCAATGAATGAGACTGAGCTAGATTGGCAGCCTGATATCTTACATTGTAATGATTGGCAAACAGGCTTAGCACCTGCGTTAATTGCTGATTTACCTCGCCGTCCAGCGACTATTTTTACTATTCATAACTTGGCGTATCAAGGTCTATACCCTAAAGAAACCTTTGGGATGCTCGATTTGCCAGAGCGCTTATGGCACAGCAATGGCCTAGAGTTTTACGATATGTTGTCGTTCATGAAGGGCGGTTTGATCTATTCTGATCACATCACCACGGTGAGTCCAACCTATGCTGATGAAATTTGTACTTATGAATTTGGTTATGGTCTTGAAGGCTTATTAGCGGAGCGTGCTAAAGAGGGTAGGTTAACGGGGATTATCAATGGGATTGATCTTGATGATTGGAACCCTAAGACGGATGCTGCAATCAGCAAGAATTATTCAGCCAAAACAGTAAAAAATAAATACGACAATAAAATAGCAATTCAGCAACATTTCGGCTTGCCTGTTAAAAGTGATGCTGTCGTCTTTGGTTTGATTAGTCGGTTGGTCGCTCAAAAAGGCGTGGATTTAACCATTGATGCGATTGCTACCTTATTAGACGAAGGCGAAAATCTTCAGCTGGTTTGTTTAGGTAGTGGTGAAGCAGGTTTTGAACAAGACTTACGTGTATTAAGAGCTCGTTACCCAGATAAAGTAGGCGTAACGATTGGTTACAGTGAGGAATTATCACATCAAATTGAAGCTGGGGCTGATGTATTCTTAATGCCGTCACGCTTTGAGCCATGTGGTTTAAATCAGCTTTATAGCTTGCGTTATGGCACCTTGCCATTGGTGCGAAATACCGGTGGTTTGGCCGATAGTGTAGTGGATGCATGTGGTGACGATTTAAAACATAACTTTGCAACGGGCTTTAAGTTTGATGCTGCAACAGCTGAGGCATTGGAAGAAACTATTCGTCGCTCAATTACTTTATTTAAACATCCTCGAGTTTGGCGACGCGTGATGTTAAAGGCGATGGAACAAGATTATAGTTGGAAAAAAAGTTCGCAATCTTATGAGCTTTTATATGATAGTTTGAGAGCAAAGTTAGCTCGTAACTAGAAGGGAAGCGCTATATCGCATACCTTTAAGTCTGCTACAATATAAAAGTACTTGAATGGAAAATTCGTCTCCTTTACGACATAAATAAATGTGTCGTAGAGTAATGATAACTGCCATTTCGCAGAACTACGGATAGGGAAACCTGTCCGATGTCCAATAGTGATATTCATCACTAAATTATTTGTAAATTTATTTAGCAGAGAGTGCCATTGTGACTGAGCATCAAAACGACATTACGCCTTTAACAGATCAAGAATTAAGAAACCATGTTCGATTAATTGGCCAGATTTTGGGTGATGTTATCCAAAGTCATGCTGGCCCTGATGTCTATGATGCGGTTGAATCCTTACGGCAGGGCTATATTAGCCTTCGACGTGAAGATGAATCTGAGCTTCGACAAACGTTGCTCAACTTAATTTCAGAACTCGATGATGAAGCGTTAACCGACGTTATTCGTTCATTTAACCTGTATTTTGGTTTGGTTAACACGCTTGAAGAATCTCATCTTCACCATAATCGACAAATTCAATTACGTAATAATAAAACGCTTTGGGAAGGCTCACTGAGCGATACGTTTGCACAATTTAAACAGCAAGGAATGAGCTTAGCTGAAGTACAAGCTGTACTTGAAAAAGTGAATTATATCCCTGTGTTTACCGCACATCCAACCGAGTCGAAACGTCGGACAATTATGGAAGGCCTGCGTCGAATTTTCTTATTAGATGAGCAGTTGGCGCAAGGTGACTTAACGGAGTCTGATAAACGAAAAGTCAAATTACAGTTAAAAACACAGATCCAAATTTTATGGGGTACAGACGAAGTACGAACGGTTAAACCAACCGTGCGAGACGAAGTGAAAAACGGACTGTTTTATTTCAATATGAGTCTGTTCGATGCTGTTCCTAAAACGTATAAGAATATGCGTGCTGCACTTGAACGTGTTTATGCCGATGAGCTGCAACAAGGCCAAACCATTACTATTCCTAATTTCATGAAATTTGGTTCATGGATTGGTGGTGATCGTGATGGTAATCCATTTGTGACGGTTGATACCACTGAGATGGCAGTGCAATTACAAACTCGCACTATTTTACGTCGCTATTTAAACGATGTGACTGAACTTAGTCATGTTCTCACTCACTGTGAAACAGTCTGTGGCATTAGCCAAGACTTGATAGATGATATCGCTCAAAATGAAGGTCAATATGTAACGGCTTTTGGAGCGAATCCTAACCGTTTTAGTACCGAACCTTATCGTCGTAAGCTCTATATGATGCGCCATCGTTTAGAAGATAACTTACGTGTGAGTGAAGATTTCTTTTCTAATACTGAAAGCAAACCTTCTTTAGGTGTAGCTTATGAAACAGAAGATCAGTTTTTAGCTGATTTGAACTTGATTAAAGCGTCTTTATGTCAAAATGGTGATGAATTGATTGCCAATGATGAACTACAGGACTTAATCAGATTAGTTGAAACCTTTGGTTTTTATTTGCTTCAACTTGATATTCGGCAGGAGTCTACACGTCATAGTGAAACAATTGCCGAGTTATTACAGAAGCTTGATTTAACGGATAATTATTTAGAGAAAAGTGAAGAAGAACGCTTTGCTTTGCTTGTGCAATTATTGAATATTAAATCATCACCACAGATTACTGACGACTTAGCATTAACAGAAAATACGGCTGAAACCTTTGCTGTATTTAAGTTAATGAAGCGTTTAATGGGGCAAATTAGTGCTGATATGTTTGGCACTTATGTTATCTCGATGACCCACGAAGCCAGTCATATTTTAGAAGTATTATTATTGGCTAAATTTGCTGGATTATGTGGAAAAACAATTGATGGCGAATGGTTCTGTGATATTAAAGTCTCACCATTATTTGAAACAATTGCCGATTTAGCTCGCATTGAAGATGTGATGACTAACTTGCTGGATGAATCACTTTATAGAAGCCTCTTAGCAGCGTCTGGTGATCTACAAGAGGTGATGCTTGGGTATTCTGACTCATGTAAAGATGGTGGTATTTTGGCCTCTGGTTGGAGCTTGTATAAAGCTCAACGCAGTATTGCCAAACTAACCCGCAGCCGTAATGTGGAATGTCGTATGTTTCATGGTCGTGGTGGCACAATTGGTCGCGGGGGCGGTCCAACATACCAAGCGATTAAGGCGCAACCTGCATCAACGGTAGATGGGCAGATTAAATTTACCGAGCAAGGTGAAGTACTGTCTTATAAATACAGTAATAGTGAAACTGCTGCCTATGAATTAGGTTTAGGTGTGTCGGGCTTATTGTATGCGATTACTAATCATAACTCGAAATCTGCTGAATACAGAGACATGATGGAACAGTTCGTCCAGCTTGGTGAGCAGAGCTACCGTGAGCTAACAGAACAGTCAGAAGGTTTCTTAGATTATTTCTACGAGGCAACGCCTGTCTCCGAAATAGGCATGATGAATATTGGTTCGAGGCCATCACATCGCAAAAGTGGTGACCGTTCCAAAAACTCTGTTCGTGCGATTGGGTGGGTATTCTCATGGGCACAATCACGTCAAACATTACCTGCTTGGTATGGTATCGGCAGTGCTTTAGAAAGTTTGTGTGAAGGTAATGACGATAACTTTGAGCTATTGCAAAAAATGTATCACAACTGGGACTTCTTACGTGCTCTGTTTAGTAATACACAAATGGCATTATCAAAAGCGGATATGGGTATTGCTGAGCAATATGCGGCTTTGTGTAAAAATCCTGAAGTTGGTGAGCAGGTTTTTTCTGTCATTAAAGCAGAGCATGAACGTACGATTAAATGGATCACCAAATTAATAGGCAGTAATAACTTGTTGGAAGATAACCCAACATTAGCATTGTCGTTTGAACGTCGTAATCCTTATTTAGACCCGCTTAACTACATTCAAATCGAGTTATTGAAGCGTTTCCGTGATGAAGATAAATCTGATGCGGAACGTGAGCATTGGCGAGCGCCTTTATTACGAACTATTAGTGCTATTTCAACGGGTATGAGAAATACAGGCTAGCTAGATAAGTAGTGAGGTAAATTTATCTGCCTCACTACTTTGATGTTTTATCCCATCTGTATTTGAGTTGAATATGTCCTTGCTGGGCGGGGACTTGTGTTCTTTTGGTTCCGAAAAATAGACAGCCGGATTTAATTTATGAGCTGAGCAAACGCTAAAGCGAAGTAATCAGTTCAGAATTAATAATAGTAAAGCGAGTAATGCTGGTAACGCTTGAATAAATACAATACGTTTACTAACTGTTATGCCACCAAAAATTCCAGCAATAGCGATACAGCTTAAAAAGAATAATAAAATAGCGGTTCCTTGGCTACTCATCATAAGCCCCCAAAGAAGCCCTGCAGCTAGAAAACCATTATACAAACCCATATTGGCTGCTAATACTTTTGACTGCTCTGCATAGGCCTCACTGAGCTTGAAGGTTTTTCTTCCCAGTGGTTTCGTCCATAAAAACATCTCAAGCACTAAAAAGTAACTGTGTAATAAGGCGATGAACCCAATCAGAATATGAGCGATCGTGAGTTGAGTAGAGGCCATTTTCTTATCATCATTTTGATAGCCATGAGGATAAGACCAGCCGTAGCCCCAACGAAATGCTGTCGGCCAGTAGGGGGAACCACCCACACGTACACCTGATAACATCAGTTCTGCAATGACAGGCTCACCTATTGCTGAGACACAGTTTTTTAAGGTCAAGTCAGCATCGAGTCGTTGTTGATAACTGCCGCCTTGCCAATAGGCTTTGTCATGCTCGGTGCAACATGATAACCATAAGTTTTGCTGTTGAGGTGTGCCATCAGGAAATGCACTACAACCGTCAGACTCGAATGGTTTAATTTGTTCTGCATGAACAGGGTTCATCAGCAGTGTAAAAAACAGAGCAGTAATTATTAAGCGGATCATTACTCGTTAAGTCGCACGACTTGATGGGTTATGAGCATTATCAACAGTACAGCACTGCCGAATACATAGAGACCTGTATGGATTTGAATGGTCGCAATTACACCGAGTTTGACGGTGACAATCAGCATAGCAACTACCATCACATCTAACATCGCCCAACGTCCATAATCATGCATCATATGCAGTAGTTTTTTACGGCGTTTGGGCTCAGAGGTATTGGGATGAAGCAGGTTGAATAATAAGGCGACTTTGAAAACAGGCAGCACAATACTAAAGCAGCTGATGAGAATAAATAAGAATAGTTGCCCATCTTGGAGTAGTTGCCACACGCCTGAAACGATTGAGAATGAATGATCAAACAGTATGAATTGAGTGATGGTCATCATCGGCATAACAAAACCTGCTGCTAATAACAGTGAGGTTATTAGCAGCAGCCAGCGTAGCAAGATCAGATTGTTTAGCAGTGATTTAGTCACTATCTTTCTTGCTTTCGGTTCGGTCTTTTTTAGAAACATAACGCGGTTTATTAGCGTCTTTTTTCTTTTTAGACTTCGCTTTATTCATTTTCGCCTTTGGTTCTAGGCCTTTGATTTTAGATACTGGTAATTTAGTGTCTAAATGAAACTCGATGCGTTCAAGATTCTTTAAATCATGGTGTTCAACTAGGTTAATAGCGGTACCTTCTTGATCTCCACGACCCGTACGACCAATGCGGTGAATATAAATTTCACCTTTGAATGGCACGTCATAGTTAATAACATGGCTAATATTGGTTAAATCTAAACCACGAGCAGCAACATCTGTGGCAACCATCACTTTAACCTGACCAATACGGAATTTACGCGTTTTATCACGACGTACTGCTTGGTCAAAATCACCATGCATGACTTGTGCTGAGATATTGCGAGATTGTAGCCATTCAGTGACTTCTTCAGCACGTTCACGTTTATTACAAAAGACTAAAGCGCTGCTACATTTTTCATCATTAATAGTCGCTAGCAACAAGGCTTGTTTATGCTCTTTATTATCAGCGTAATAAATGGTTTGTGAGACTTGTGCTGACTTTTCATTAGCACCATGAATTTGAATAATTTCAGCATCTTGCAATAATTCTTCAGCAAATATTTCTACACCGCTACCAGCAAGTGTTGCTGAAAATAAACAGGCTTGGAAACCATCAGAAATCGTTGAAAGTAGAGCAAGAACGTCAGGTCCTTGTCCCATATCCAACATGCGATCTGCTTCATCAATGATCACCATATCAATATCTGATAAATCAATAGCTTCATCCGAAACAAGGTTTAATAAACGGCCCGGCGTAGCGATGATAATATCGCATGCTTGTTGGGCGTAGTTGGCTTGTTTTGATTGAGAAAAACCACCTGTGACAATCGCCGTGTTTACATCGATGTTTTTAGCCAGTTGAGTAATAACATGCTGAATTTGAAATGCTAACTCACGGGTTGGTGCGAGTATTAATATTTTCGGATCTGGGCCGTTGTTTGGCTCATCAATCAACAGTTGTAAGGCTGGCAAGCCAAAGGCTGCTGTTTTTCCTGTTCCCGTTGCTGCGCCAGCTAGCACGTCTTTTCCTTCTAAAATAAAAGGAATCGACTCTGCTTGTATTTCAGTTGGAGTAACAAATTTCATTGAATCAAGTGCATCAAGCAACTTGTCATCAAGCATAAGATCATCAAAGGTCATAAAGCTTACTTCTTAATTTCAAAGGCAATGAGGTTGCCAGTTAACATCATTGGAATAATGACTAAATTTTGTTCGAGCAATACAGTGTGATCAGCACTACCTTGTGGTAGAGCAATCAAGGTAGTGCTTTTACCTTTTGGCGTAATATATAGCAGCTTGCCTTGCATCCAATCAGTAACAAAGTAATTGTTCTGACCATCTGCTTCGACACCATCAAGGTTACCAGCAGGAGTTTTATCACCTAAACTCTGAATCTTTTTGTTACTGATATTGATTGTTTTAAGGTGACCAGCAATCTCGGTTGCAAAACCATCGGTCATTACGCCCCAGCTACCAACAATTAAATTATCACCTTCTACCAGCAAGCCATTCGGTTGCTCTAATTGAGCATCATCTAGCCAGATCTCAAATTTGTCGTCGGCTAAGCGATAAATGGTATTGGTCAAAAAACCCGAGACATATATATTACCTTGGCTATCAGCGGCTACATCATTCAGGAATTTTGCTTTTGGTGCTTTATAACGATTAATGATTTTCTTTTGTTTAGTATTAATAACAACTAATTCATTAATATCAGCAACATAAAGTGTGCTGCCAACTAACGCTAAACCTTTAGGTGCATTTAGGCCGTCAAGCCAATGTTGATTAATCACTTGCCCATCAAGCGATAAGGTAGAAATATAGCCATTACTATCCACATCATTTGGATTACCATTTACATTTGATACAAATAACAGCTTTTGTTGCGCATCATAGACAACTGATTCAGGCCCTTCGAGTACTGCTTCTGATTCCCATGCAGGCACTAACAGTGGCTGTTCAGGAACGAAAGCTGGGTTAGCAGCGACGGTTAAGCTTGATAACATCAAAGATGTGATGGATAACCAAGTAGATAAAGGTTTCATAATACCCCCAGAAAGTTCATGATTTTAAACGGCAATGATACCAGTGTTTTGTTTGTTCGACTAAGTTTGGCGTTGACCTGCAAGCACTAGCCAACTACGATGTGTAGACTTATATTTGCCAACTGAGCGAGTTCCTTATGCAACAGCCTACACTTCAGCCTGAACCTGTTAAAAAGTTTGCTCTGTTTGAACTGGGATTTAGAACCTTTTTTTTATTAGCCTGTGTGTTTTCTATTGTTTTAACAGGGCTTTGGTTAGCTAATTATATCTTTGCTTGGCCGTTGCCTTTGGCGACGATAACGCCTATTGCTTGGCATGGACATGAAATGGTGTTTGGTTATACCGTTGCTGTCATTGCGGGCTTTTTATTAACTGCCGTTCGTAACTGGACTGGGGTGCAGACCATTAAGGGCTTACCCTTAGCCTGCTTGGCATTGTTGTGGCTAATGGCGAGAACATTGCCTTTAAGCAATTCTGCTGAATTATTGGAATGGGCCATGATTTCAGAACTGCTATTCTTTATCGGTTTAATCATGGCGATAGTGCATCCCTTAGCCAAAGTGAAACAGTGGAAACAGCTAATCATTGTTGCCTTATTAAGCCTTATTTTTGCTGCAGATGTGCTGTATTTTCTAGGTGTATTTGGCATCGTTAATCAAGGTGTATCTTGGGGACTATTCTCTGGTGTCTATTTGATTATGGCAGTGATATTTATTCTTGCTCGACGTGTGATGCCCTTTTTCATAGAGCGTGGCCTAGGTGGTGGGGTAGCGTTGAAGAACTGGCCAATGGTTGACTCAATGAGCCTAGTATTTTTAGCGGCACTTTGGATTAGTGATGTGTTTTTCAACCAAACTATGCTGGTTATAGCATTTTCAAGTGTATTAGCTGTTTTACATAGTATCCGATTGTTTGGTTGGTATAACAAAGGCATTTGGAAAAAACCGCTGTTATGGGTGTTATTTTTTGGCTATAAAATGTTTATTCTTGGGTTTATCTTAAAAGCGTTGAGTAGCTTTAATTGGTATCCAACAACAATACCGTTGCACGCATTTACTTATGGTGGAATTGGTATGATGACTTTGGGGATGATGGCGAGAATATCTTTGGGTCATACAGGCCGAAATATCAATGAACCACCAAAAGCGCTTACGTGGATATTTTTATGTTTATTTATTGGTGCTGTAATTAGAGTCATTGTGCCTATTTTCGTACCTACAGCCTACCTACATATTATTGGTACGGCACAGTTATTATGGATTATTGCCTTTACATGGTTCTTTGCACATTACCTGATGATATTTATCCGTCCTAGAGTGGATGGTCAGCCTGGTTAAAATTTATGGCTGTCCTGCCAAGATGGTTTGAGTAATAAGCCAATATCGGCCAAATTTACCGATGGTCACTAGTAGTAGAAATAGCCCAAAATTTACTTTTAGCATGCCTGCAAAGAGAGTGAGGGGATCACCAATAATAGGTACCCATGCTAAGAGTAAGCTCCATTTGCCATAGCGGTTAAAATGCATTTCGGCTTTATTGGTCTGTTGTTCAGAAAGCCTAAACCAGCGATGCAGTAATGTGTCAGCGCCCCAGCGACCTAATAGATAGTTAACGACCGAGCCTAGAACATTTGCTACCGTGGCGACGAGTAGTAGGGTTGAAGGTGTGCCACCTGATAATAATAAGCTGGAAAGCACCAACTCAGAACTCAGCGGAAGTATCGTTGCAGCTAGGAACGAAGCTAAGCCAAGACCTAAAAGGCCTAGTGATTCAAAATCTATCATGGTTGAATATTATAAAGAGTCATGTCCTATTTTAATTAATATGGAATGAGGAGACTGTCAGTCTATTGGTTTGATTGCCATGCTACTAGTTGGTATCAGGTTAAATAGAATAATGTAACGCGATAGCAATTGATAATCTAAGCTTGAATAACCAATAAACTGCCTAGCACCATAATCAAACTAGCTATTAGCCTGCGCACAAGGTGCTTTTCATTAAAGATATGCCAGCCAAGGAAGACTTGCAACACCATGCCGAGTTGAAACAGAGCCAATGAGTAGGCAATGATAAATTCAGAGAGAACTAACATGGTCATATACTGCATTAAAAACATTGATAGACCCAGATACATAAACCGGTAAACCTGTGATTTAGATTGTAGAGTGTCTCGTTGGAAGCTGCCTTTAATAAATAGGCTATGGGCAAGAATTGAAAGAGGAAAGCCAATTAAACACCAGAATACGGTGGTTGAGATGGCATCACCTGCTACTACAGCATTTTTAAGGGGCAGGGTGCCGATAGAAAATAAAAGGATCGATAGAAAGCGGTATTGAACACCTCGATTGAGTAATAGCTGTTTAATTCTATCGATGCCAACATTATTACTGGGTGGAAAGAGTAAAAAGCTGCCAACAAGAATAATTGCTACACCTATAAACCCTTGGCTGCTTGGAATTTCTCCAAGAAAGATCATCGCTAAGATCATTGAGATAACGACTTTATAAGCGTTAAGTGGGCCGAATACTGATAGATCTGTTTTCGATAAGGACATGACTAGAAATAAGGTGCCCGCCATATCTAGTAAGGCTGCAAAGAAGATATTAGCCCAGAATGTGTTGCTCAGCGAGAACGGATTGAAGGTCCATAATAACGGTACACAAATAATGCTGAGCACCAGGTACGATGCCATGACGATAAAGAACGGGTGTAGGCCATGATTGGCGAGTTGCTTCTGAAATACATTGGCTGACGATGAAAAGATCAACCGTCCAAAAACAAACAGTAATTCCACTTAATGTTTCTCGTGGCCTTGGTGCTTTAGGTACTGATTATGTTCATCGAGTTCATAACGGCTGAATACGCTATATTGCCCAGATTTATCGAATTGAAATACGATAAAAGGATCTTTGCGTTCACCCATTTCCATTCCGGGTGTACCAAGGGGCATTTGAGGTACAGATAGGCCAGCAATGTCAGGTCGTTCAGTTAATAAGCGGTAAATCTCTTCCGCTGGTACGTGACCTTCAATGACATAACCATCAATAACAGCGGTGTGACAAGAGGCCATTTTTGAAGGTAGTTTAACGGCTGATTTTACTTCAGACATATTTCTCGTGAGCACATCAATGACGTTAAATTTATTTTGTTCAAGGTGATTAATCCACTTATGGCAACACTGGCAATCAGGATCGCGATAGACCTTGATTTCATGCTGAGCCGGTTCTGCCACTGACACAAAACTAGCTAATACCAACTGTAAAAATACAAGTATTGATAACGCTCTCATTAATTATATTCCACCAAAATTTCAGCATCTTTTTCAGATTGTTTTTCGACTAATTCTAAAGCTGTAACAACGCTTTTTTCATCAGAAGGTTTCACAAAAAGTGGCAGTAAATTAACGGTGATATTTGCTGTTGTAAGTTGTGCTGATTGCTCCGGCGTTAAAATATCATCATTGACCCATAAGGTTGCTTTATCAGCAATGATGTCATCCAGTGCTTCGGCTAGTCCTGCGTGGCTAAAAATGAGGTATATCATTATTTTTCTTCTTTCATATCTAAGTAGGCATTTTCAGAAATGTCTGACCATGTATTATTTTTTTGACGGAAGGCATCATAGGCTTCGTATACACGTTTAAACTTAGGATTATTAGCTGCTTCTTCAGCTAATGTCTCTTTGGTTAATACTTGTAGCCTGTTCAACACATCATCTGGGAAGCGATGAAGTTGTACACCCTCACGATCTTTTAATTCTTGTAGTGCTTCGATATTCTTTTGTTCCATTTCTGAGAACATTCGTACATTTTCAGCCATGGCAGCATTTGAAACGATAGCTTTTAAATCGGCAGGAAGAGAGTTCCACGCGCGTTCATTAATGGTTAGCTCTAACACTGTTCCAGGTTCATGCCAGCCAGGGTAATAATAATGTTTTGCTGCTCGGTATAAACCCATACGCTGATCATGGAATGGGCTTAGCCACTCGGTTGCATCAATAGTATTACGCTCTAGGGCTGTATACACTTCACTACCTGCTAATAAAACTGGGCTACCTCCAGCTTTGGCAAAGACTTTACCTCCTAAACCGGGAATACGCATTTTCAGACCTTGAATATCATCCAATGAGTTTATCTCTTTATTAAACCATCCGCCCATTTGCACGCCTGTGTTACCAAGTGGGAAAGGGATGACATGGAAAGGTTTATAGACTTCACGCCATAATTCTAGACCACCGCCTTCATACAGCCATGCATTCATACCTCGTGCGGTCATACCAAAAGGAACGGTTGAGAATAATTGTGCTTCAGGTACTTTACCTGCCCAGTAATAGGCACTGCCGTGCCCCATTTCTACTGTGCCTTGAGAGACTGCTTCAAAAGTTTGTAATGCAGGGATTAATTCACCGCCAGCATAGACTTTAATATTCAAGCGGCCATTCGACATGGCTTTGATATTTTCAGCAAACTTCTCTGCTCCTTCCTGCAAAATAGGAAAGCCTGGCGGCCATGTTGTGACCATTTTCCAGTTATAGGTTTTACTATTATTAACTGCCGCTGCTGATGTGTTGCCACTGTCTTCAGAACCGCAGGCTGTGACTAATAAAGAAAGTAGACCAATAAGAACTATACGAGTGAACATAATCATAACCTTGATTTAAACTGCTTCTAGTTTTGCATAAGCAAGGACTAACCATTTAGTGCCTGCATGTTTGAAATTAACTTGGATCCGTGCACTTTTACCTGCACCTTCAGTATCAATAACCGTGCCTGAACCAAACTTCTGGTGATGTACTTGTTGACCAGGGTTAAAGCCTGTTTCATTGATGGCTTTGCCATGTTTGGGAGCGGTAAAAGTGGATTGACCCGCACCGCTACTGACGACGTTTTTACGTGCTCGAATTTCTTCAATGCGTTCTTTTGGAATTTCTCTTAAGAATCGAGACGGTGTGGGGGACATCTCTTGACCATAGAGGAAACGAGATTCGGTATGTAATAAATAGAGTTTTTTGCGTGCACGGGTCATGCCGACATAACAAAGGCGGCGTTCTTCGGCTAAGCGTGCAGGATCATCACTGGATTTTTGTCCTGGAAATAAACCTTCTTCCAAACCAACCATAAAGACGATTGGGAACTCTAAGCCTTTAGCGGAATGAAGTGTCATTAGTTGCACACAATCTTCCCATTGATCCGCTTGATTTTCACCTGCTTCTAACGCTGCGTGAGAGAGAAATGCATCAAGTAGAGGCATGTCTTCCATTTCTTCGTCATTGGGTTTTTCGAACATGCGTGTAGCACTGATCAATTCATCTAAGTTTTCAATTCGTCCTTGGCCTTTTTCCGACTTATCTTTTGCGTGATGAGCGCGTAGCCCGGTTTCATCAATTGCCAGTGCTGTGAGCTCATGTAAAGGCATTGAATCATCTTCAGGTGTTAGAGAATCAATAAGGGTTAAGAATTTACCTAGAGCATTACCTGCACGAGCCGTAAAAAATTCAGCTTTGAGTAAATCAACACAGGCTTGCCACATTGTTTGATTTTGTTCGCGTGCATATTGGCGTAATTGAGTGAGTGTTGCAGCACCAATACCACGGGTAGGTGTATTAACGACGCGTTCAAAAGCAGCGTCATCATTGCGGTTAGCAATAAGGCGTAGATAAGATAATACATCTTTGATTTCAGCACGATCGAAGAAACGAAGACCACCATATACTCGATAAGGCATATTGGCTTGCATAAGCGCTTCTTCAACAATACGTGACTGGGCATTGGATCGATATAAAACAGCCGCATCAGAGCGCTGACCGCCTTCATCGACCCACGATTTAATTTGCTGAACGAGATAACCCGCTTCGTCGCGTTCGTTATAAGCGTTGTAGAGTTGAATTAGTTCGCCATCATCATCTTCGGTCCACAGTTCTTTTCCTAGCCGTTCGGTATTATTGGCAATAACCGCATTGGCGGCAGCAAGAATATGCCCTGTTGAACGGTAGTTTTGTTCAAGACGAATGGAGCTGGCGTCATCATAGTCATTATGAAATTTTTGAATGTTCTCAATTTTTGCACCTCGCCAACCATAGATTGATTGGTCATCATCACCTACGATGAATAAGTGGCCAGTATCACCCGCAAGTAACCGTAACCATGCGTATTGAATGGTATTGGTATCTTGAAACTCGTCGACTAATATTTGTTGAAAGCGTTGTTGGTAGCTCGCAAGGATATCTGGACGTTTAAGCCATAGTTCATGACTTCGAAGCAATATCTCACCAAAATCGATAACGCCAGCTATCTGACAGGCATTTTCATAGGCTTGGTAAATAGCCTGCATTTTTTGAGAGTAGGGATCGTTGCCGACTTGAACATTGTTTGAACGCATTCCCTCGTCTTTTTGGGCATTGATATACCACTGAGCTTGTTTCGGTGGCCATTGTGCTTCATCTAATTCCATGCTGCGGATGATACGTTTCAGCATACGGAGTTGATCATCACTGTCTAAAATTTGAAAGCTTTGTGGTAGACCAGCTTCCTTCCAATGTGATCGTAGCAGACGATGTGCTAATCCATGAAAGGTACCAACCCACATACCACCAATAGGGTGACCTAAGGTTTCTTCAATCTTAGCGCGCATTTCTTTGGCGGCTTTATTAGTAAAGGTAACCGCTAAAATATTGGCTGGTGATAGGTTTTCTGCTTGGATAAGCCATGAAATACGGTGTACTAGTACTCGTGTTTTACCACTACCTGCACCAGCTAAAATTCGAGCATGGCCCAGCGGAGCAGCTACGGCTTCACGTTGAGGTTTGTTTAAACCATCGAGTAATTCAGACACATCCATAAGGTATTTAAAGCTAATTTGTTAGGTGGTTAGAGACAGAAAAACACTGAACATGAATATCATGCCCAGTGTTTCAATGATTTTAGCGTGGACTTGAAATCACCCGAAGGTGATTAGCAAGCTTTGATTAGATATTACTATCTAAGAATGCCGCTAGTTGTGATTTAGTTAATGCGCCAACTTTAGTTGCTTCAACTTCACCATCTTTGAATAACATTAGTGTTGGAATACCGCGAATGCCGTAACGAGGTGGTGTTTCTGGATTTTCGTCAATATTAAGCTTACAAACTTTAATTTTGCCGGCGTATTCAGTACCGATTTCTTCAAGAATAGGTGCAATCATTTTGCATGGTCCACACCATTCAGCCCAGTAATCAACTAATACAGGAAGGTCTGATTGTAGTACTTGGCTATCAAAGTCGCCATCAGTCACTTTGGTGACATTTTCGCTCATTTTTCTTTCTCCAGTGGTCTGTTTTTTTAAGGAATAAAATGGAAAAATTTCACTCCTAAGCAATTGGAACGCTATACTCAATCCAATATTAACTAACATTTTTTCCTATCATTAAAGGTAATGCAAGTATTTCTATGAGTACACATTTAACTGAACAGGCTTTTTCGTCATTACCATTACACGAAACACTTCTCAATGGATTACAGGGCGCGGGCTTTGAATTTTGCACGCCAATTCAGGCTGAGTCATTACCGTTATTGTTGTCAGGGCAAGATGTAGCAGGGCAGGCGCAAACGGGAACGGGTAAAACAATTGCATTTTTATTGGCAACATTTCAGCGTTTATTGACTGAGACACCACCAAAAAATTGGGACAAAAAACAGCCAAGAGCATTCATTTTGGCACCAACTAGAGAACTTGCGAATCAAATAGCCAAAGATGCTGAATTGCTAAATAAAGAAGCTAATTTGCGCATCGCGCTTGCCTATGGCGGTAAAGATTACGAGAAACAAAAAACGGCAATTACTGATGGTGTTGATATTCTAATCGGTACGCCGGGACGTTTACTAGACTTCCATAAACAGCGTATTTTCAACTTAAAATCGATACAAGTCGTTGTGTTAGATGAAGCTGATCGTATGTTTGATTTGGGCTTTATTAAAGATGTGCGTTATTTCTTACGTAGAGTACCTGCACCGACATCACGTTTAGGAATGTTGTTCTCTGCGACCTTGAGTTTTAAAGTTTCTGAGCTTGCCTACGAGCATATGAATAACCCTGTCAAAGTCGAAGTTAAAGCAGGTGAAGCAGCAAGTGATCGTATCGAAGAAAGTGTCTATTACCCTGCCAATGAAGATAAGATTCCATTATTACTAGCTTTGGTGAAACGTCTTGAGCCACCTCGTGGCATTGTATTTGTGAATACTAAACGTGCAGCAGACCAAGTATGGGGGTTCTTAGAGGGTAATGGCCATAAAGCAGCATTACTTTCAGGTGATGTACCACAGAAAAAACGTGAACAGTTACTCAAGCATTTCCAAGATGGAGAATTTCCATTTTTAGTGGCAACGGATGTAGCCGCTCGTGGTTTGCATGTTCCCGAAGTGAGTCATGTATTTAACTTTGATTTGCCGCAAGATGTTGAAGATTACGTTCATCGTATCGGTCGAACTGCTCGTGCAGGCGCCAGTGGTATAGCGATTAGCTTTGCTTGTGAAGATTATGCCTTTTCATTACCTGATATTGAGCAGTATATTAAGCATAAATTACCTGTGATGTCGGCCTCGGATGAAAAGCTATTGAAACCGTTGCCAGCGAAGCGACCTGAAAAACGTCCTCCGCCACCTTCACATAATAAATCAGCTGGTGGTGGGAAGAAACACCGCAGACCGAGATCTAAGCCAGCATCCAAATGATGTGAGACTAATGAATGCAGATTAATGGTGCACAATTAGCAACGCTGTATATTTCTAAACCTGTTGGTGTAGAAGATAAAGCACGTACACCTGTTGTAATTGATGGCACTAGCTTTAAAGTTGAAGAAGTAGATGAACAACAATCCGCTGCCGCTGATCGTAAGCCTATAGCGAGTGCCATTGAGTTTAGTGATGCGCAACAGTCACAGTTTATACGCAGCTTTACGCTTGGTGAATCATCGCTACCCGCACAAACTCCCAAGCTCACTACACAAACACAACCGTTGCCAGAAAGTGTTCAGCAATATATTCAAATATCTCGCTTAGATGATGAGAGTCCCGAACAATTATTTGATGAACGTGCATAGACTTGTAGTTTTACTTTTATTGTTAGCAGTGAGTGGTTGTAGTCACAACCCTCATGAACCTCGAGTGGTGGCTGCTGACCCTGATTCTGGTGGCATAGAGCGCTTCGCTAAAAGCGATATTGATGAGGTGGTTGAGCTTCACCAACGCACTGCTATTCGAGACTTAAAAACTCTAATGGTTAAGCTTTATAAGCGTAATCCTAATCAGCGACATGACAAACTTTCACGAACAATAGAGCAGAGTGTTGAACTCGTTTTTTCGATGCCATTAGAGCAACTACACCCTCATTGGACAAACAAGCCAGGATCAGAAATCATCCATATTGCCTTTGAGCAAAGCTATCAGGGTGATCGTGTTTTTGCTTTTATCGTGGGGTTGAGAAGAATGCTGATGGCATCCTATGATTTCCATACCGAGTTCTATTATTTCACCAGTCTCGATGAGCAAAAGCTTTATAACAGTGCTAGAAATATTGAAACAGCGGCATGGATGTTAGCTAATAAAAGAGATAAAAATGGTCAACTCTATCTACTAAGTGATGGCTTAGTAAGGGGACAACGTAATTTAAGTTATCAGCGCTTAATAGGTAAATTGATTGCTACACAAGATAATATCGCCAATATTATTGATCATAAAGAAGGTCGTATTATTAGAACAACGGTCGTTCGCACCGCTAGCATGGTCTTTCTTCCAATATAAATACGTTTTTAGTACCAAGGTACAATATAAAGTGTGATATGTATCACATATAATTTACTCAAGTCTTAAAAATTAGAAGTGAGTAAGCTATGAAACTACATAGTATTTTGTTATCAGCATTATTTTTAGCTGCGATGTCTTTTAATGCATCATCAGCATCTATTGATGGAGCCGTTACCTCATCAGAGTACCAGTGGAATACCGATGGTTCGGAAGGTTCTGATAAATGGATGTCTTTCAATAGTAGCGGCGCTTATCAAGAATATAATGATGCGAGCGGTGGTGATAGCTGGGATCTTAACTACTTAGGAACCAGTGTCAGCAATGGTCAATTTCAATTCGGAGTGATTGGTGGTGAAATTCTTGATGGCCAAAAAACGGGTAGCTCATACAGCTCTGGCGCAGGCATTTATTTAAGTGATTTTGCTATTGGCGTCAATGCATCTGCTGATCCAAAACTAGATTCATCAGGTTTTCAATATGCTATCCGTCTATTAGATATTGTTGGAAGTGTTGCCAATTTTGCTTTACTAGAAGGTGGAACATGGGAAGGTGCCAATATTTATGATGGTACTAGTCATGAGAATACACATAAAACTGATACCTATAAAATGGTTAATGCAACATCAACTAAAACATTCAGTGGTGTTTGGACAAATAATGGTGGTGATGACAATGTATTGGAAGGTGGTTTCGACATTAAATGGCTAAGCCTATTTGATCCTAGCATTGGTGGAACATTAAGTACTTATATCACTATGGCATGTGTTAATGATGAAGCATTGGTTCATGCTGACGTCTCACCTGTTCCATTACCAGCCTCATTTTTCTTGATGGCACCAGTTTTAGCGGGTGTTTTAGGATTACGTCGACGCAAAATGCGAATCTAATAATCTAGCAACATTAATAAAAAAAGCAGCTACGAGCTGCTTTTTTTATGTCTACAATTTGCTTTATACTCCAAGTCTACTTGAGATTAGGGGAAGCATATGTACAAGTCATTAATAGTAGTTTGTTTATCGTCAGTAATAATGAGTGCTTGCTCTGATGATAGTGTTGATAAAGTGCAGCAAGATCATGTCTGGAAGGAACAAACGGATATGATTGATAAAGCTAAAAATGTTGAAAACTTACTGCAAGATGCCGCTGCTCTTCAACAACAAAAAATTAATGAACAAACTCATTAGGTTTAGTTAATTTTGGGTTGGCAAAACGGTGTCCTGAGGCTTGTTGTATAAACAGTTTCCTCAATAGTGAATTTTGATTAACAGTCTGTAAGCCATAGCGTCTTAACCAGCGGACTGGGGCTGCTTCACTGCCAAATACACGTTTGAATGCATCCATTGTCATTTGCATGGCTAAATTATCAGCTTTTCTACGACGTTGATATTTGTTCAAGGTATGAAGACTACCAATATTTCTACCTTTACTATGTGCATCTATAATTATTTCAGCGAGGGTGGCTGCATCCAGTAAACCAATATTCACACCTTGGCCTGCTAGAGGGTGGATTGTATGCGCTGCATCCCCTACAAGTGCAAACCCTGTTTCAACATAGTGATCGGCATGACGGAGTTTTAAAGGGAAGCTCGCTCGTTCGCTCAGTTCAGTAATGTCACCTAAACGATGTTCAAAGGCTTTAGCTAAGGTCGCTTTAAATTGTTCATCATCAAGTTGACACAAAAGCTCAGCTTCTTCGGTTGAGTTTGACCACACTATCGAGCTTTGATGTGGGTCAGCGAGGGGTAAAAAAGCGAGTGGACCTTCATGCATAAAGCGTTGTCGTGCTGTTTTTTTATGCGGCAGCTCTGTTTTGACGGTGCAGACAACCGCTGTTTGATCATAATCCCAGCCATGGGTTTTAATACCTGCCCAATCACGTAACAAGGAGCGAGCACCATCGGCCCCGACAATTAAATCTGCCGTTAATTCTCGACCATCTTCTAAAGTGATGGTATTTCCTGAGCGAGATTCAGGGACAGCTGGGCTGATAAAAGTAATTGCTTTTAGCTGCTGACAACGAGCAATACAGGCTTGTTGTAGATGCCTATTTTCAACAATATAACCAAGTAATGGCTCACCAACCTCAGCACTATCAAAATGAAGTGTACTTGCCTGTGTTTCCCATACGGTCATATCTGTAAATGGGCTAATGCGACTTGGAATAAGCTGTTGCCAAATACTAAGGTTTTTAAATAAAGCTTCGCTCGCTTGGGTAAGTGCACTGACTCTTAGATCGGGTTGTTCGGATTCAAGTATACGCTGTGGAACGTTAGCTTCAATGACAGCAATAGATAATGAAGCGTGTTCTGCGAGAGCCACTGCTAGTGTTGATCCCACCATTCCACCACCCACAATGATGACATCATAGTGATTATTCATAGTGGTATTCCTCTGCTTAGGCGTGGTTGTTTTCCATTGATTCCCATACTGTGTTTTGCTAACCAGTGTTTTGCTGGTGGAAGCATCTCCATTAAGCTTAGGCCTGCACCGCGGAGATGACCTAGAAATGGGTTGTCATTGCTAAATAAAGACACAAGGCTCGAAGTATATGCAATTACCTTATCCTGATCGCTTTGTCGCCATTGTGAATAATCATGCAAAAGTCGGCTATCCCCATAGTCAGCGTGACCATCGGCCAGTACATCTGCAAGGGCGACAACATCACGTAAGCCTAAATTGAAACCTTGACCTGCAATAGGATGTAAGCTGTGAGCTGCATTGCCAATTAATACAACACGTCGTTGAATTGGCTGATCAGCTTGCACGAGTTTTAATGGGTAACTATTACGTTGGCCAACCTGGGTGAGTTTGCCTAAGCGGTAACCAAATCGTTGTTGTAATTGCCCTAAAAAGTCAGCATCACTGGATGCAAGTATGGCTGCATCATCACCACTTTTTACTGTCCAAACTAAACTACAGCGGTTATCCGACATTGGGAGGAGGGCAATTGGTCCTGTATCGGTAAAGCGTTCATAAGCACAGCCTTTATGGGGGCGCTCAGTACTAATATTAGCTGTGATTGCTGTTTGTTGATAATCACGTTCAAGCGCTCCTAGTCCCAATAGCTGGCGTAAGGTTGAGTGAGCGCCATCAGCTGCTACGATTAACTGAGCAGAAAGCTGCCGACCATTATCAAGTTGCAGCTGAGCATAGTCATCAAACTGTTCTAATGAGGTAACTGTCGCTTTCCAAATAGGCTCAAGGTTAGCTTGTTGGGCAATAGCATGATTTAGTACTTGTCCCATATAACGTGCTGTAATGACTTGTCCTAATGCGGGGACTTGCTCATCTTGAGCAGATAAACGGGTTACGCCAAAGTGACCACGATCTGAGACATGAATATCACTAATAGCGGTGGCATAAGTTTTTAGCTGTGACCATAAATCCATTGTTTCGAATATACGTTGTGAACCATACGATAAGGCAATACCTCGGTCATCGTAACTGGGTTGATACTCGGAACTAGGTTCAGTGGCTTCGATTATCGCAATTTTCATTGCTGTGTTTCTAAGTGCATAGGCGAGGCTTGAGCCGACCATGCCACCACCAACAATAATAAGGTCGAAGTCTGGTTTAGTCATTGATATTAATGTTCCACAGCTGCCATTAATGCTTCTATTTCATCTACTTCTTTGGGGGCTCTATCAGTGAGCACTTCATGTCCTGTTTTAGTAACTAGTACGTCATCTTCAATACGGATCCCAATAAAGTGCCATTCTTTATCAACGTGTTTAGGATCACGAATGTATAGGCCTGGCTCGACAGTCAGTACCATGCCTGCTTCTAACATTCGCCATTCACCACCGACTTTATAGTCACCCACATCATGAACATCCATGCCTAACCAATGACCAGTACGGTGCATGTAAAATTCACGATAGGCATCTTTTTCAATGAGCTGTTCGAGTTTACCTTTTAGCAAGCCGATATCAATGAGACCTTGAGTGATTACACGCACTGCTGCTTCATGAGGTTGATTCCAGTGATTACCTGGCTTCACCTCAGCAATAGCAGCTTTTTGAGCGTCTAACACAATATTGTATAAGGCTTTTTGGCATTTTCTGAACTTGCCATTAACAGGGAAAGTTCGTGTGATATCAGCAGCATAATAATTATATTCAGCACCAGCATCGATCAACAGTAAGTCATTATTTTTCAGTTTATGGTCGTTCTCGATATAGTGCAAAATACAGCCGTTTTCACCACCACCGACAATCGATGGATAAGCAGGTGAACGGCAGTCATTTTTCATGAATTCATGCACTATCTCTGCTTCGACTTGATACTCCCATTTACCGACTTGAGTATATTGCATCGCTCTTATATGAGCGTCCACTGAAATCTCGGCTGCTTTACGCATAGCCTTTATTTCTGCACTACTTTTGTATAAACGAAGCTCATTTAAGCAATGATCTAACTCAATTATTTCATAAGGAGAATGTTTGCCTTGCCTAGATTCATTACGAAGGTGATTTAACCAGCCAATCATTCGTTGATCAAAAGCAGGGATATTGCCCATGGTGTAATAGACTTGTTCTCTACCTTCTAATAAGCCCGATAAAATATCATCGAGATCTGAAATAGGGTAGGAGTCATCAGCACCATACTTTTTAACTGCACCTTCTTGTCCTGCCCGATAGCCATCCCAGATCTCTTTGGCTAAATCACGTTCTCGACAGAATAAAATATATTCACCATGAGGACGCCCAGGCACAATTACTATGACTGACTCAGGCTCATCAAAACCACTCAAATAGTGAAAATTACTATCTCCACGATAGCTATGGTCTACGTCTCGATTCCGGTTTTTAACAGTAGCATTAGGCAAAACAGCAATACTGTTTGGCCCCATAATCTCGATTAAACGTTGGCGGCGAGCGGCAAATTCTTTTTTATTCATTAGTGAGGCTTAGTGTTCAGTTTGGTTGTCAGTGGGATCAACAGGCTGTAATTCTCCGTAAAGTAGGAATAAGCCCATACGTAAATACTCTACTAGCTCTTCGAAGTTTGAATCAGTATCACTATCATCTGTTGCTTCAATATCGATTTGACTGATATTAATTACATCGCTGATGTATTCTTTTGAATCTTCAGATAACTCAGTTTCATCTGTGAGACCTGATGTGCCTAAACCGTAAATTAATCCATGACACCAGTTAACCATAGCCAAAATACGAGAGGCAATAGGCGCATCGTCTTCAGGTAATTCAAGTTGAAGATCAAAATCTAGGCTATTTAAAGATTGGATAGTGTCATCAAATAGAGCGGTGAGATCGAGAATTTCATCTTCATCTGGATTAAAGTCTTCAAACAAATTTTTATACCAACTTGTGCGGCTGGCCTCAGAGTTTAAGCATAATAATCCGCATAATGCGCCTTGCAACTCTGCTGTACTGGATGGACCATCGCCTTCATCATTGTTAGGGCTTAGAGAAGGAAAATACAATTCAGACATGATGATAGGACCTATATTTAAAAAATAGTTTAAGACAAAAGTTGACCCGATTACTCGGACACCATTATAGTTAAGCTTTATTCTCGCATAGCTAAGAACTTATATTAATGGAAAATGACGCGATGCAACAATTAGAACTTCAAATAGATGAGCTGCTTCGTGCCAGTCGCCGTCTTCGTGAAGAGAATATGTTATTGAAAGCGCAGCAGTCCACATGGATAAGTGAGCGAGCGAAATTAGTTGAGAAAACTGAAACCGCACGAACTCGTATTGAGAAAATGGTAAGCCGTTTAAAAGAATTGGATAATGACTTATGAGTTCAGCTCCTGTACCTGTTAACGTTAATATCCTAGGTAAGGAATATCAAGTAGCTTGCCCTGCAGAAGAAAAAGCTGCATTAGTAGCATCTGCCCAACTTCTTCACGATAATATGGAAAAGATCCGTTCATCTGGAAAAATTGTTGGACTAGACCGAATTGCTGTTATGGCCGCCCTTAATTTAGCGCATGAATTGATCAGTCTACAGAGCGAAGCTGGTAGTGGACTCGATGACATGAATGACAGTATTCTTAAGATTAAAGATAAAGTTAGCGTATTTTTAGACGAAGTACGGCAGCTAGAATTATAAAAAAGCATTGCGACTAAATAAAATCAGCGTATGATCTGGAACTGTTCCTGCGGTGTTCGATAGCGACAGTGTGTCTTGTGCCGATAAGCAAATGCTACGGAGATCGAAATTAGATTGGCGTGCAGGCTCGCGAGACGAGAAGCCCGATATTTAATTAAGATCGCCCCTTGAACCCCTCTGGTTCAAGAACCCCGTTCGTAACGGCACTGCGGGAGCTTTAATTCCGAAATAGAACTAAATTTCTTAGAGAAAACTCAAGCAGTTTATCTTCTACAGTTTACTTAATACACGCTCCGTGCTTTCTGTTTTCAGCCTTAAATCCACGTAACAATTACTTCCCAAAACCTCAATCTAAGCAGCTCTGCTGTTGTATGTCCTAATGCTCGTGCATAAACAGGATTTGTTTGCATGACACTGACATGTACAGCTTTTATAATCATTTTGTAGCAAATTATAAAGGGCCGAGCCAACAAGTCTTGCTTTTTTCTGACGAGATTATTGTGTTTAACTAAGGCTAAATTAACAGCATTGCTTCAGGCTGAGTCGCCTTATCAAATTTGATGTACTATTTGAGCTATCTAAACAAAATATTATCTTGGTTTTGAAGCGTTTCACTTCAATAAAGCCATAAGTAGTTTTGGAGATGGAGTGTTTGATATGAATAACTTTTTACGGACTAAAAGTAGCTACCGTGTACTTTTGTTTCTTCTGCTATCTATCTTTAGTCAATGGATCACGGCTGAGCCAATTGAGCAAGATTCTGAGCGAGTTCATGACTTACTGAATGAAGTAGATGACTTATGGCGGGGAAAATCATCCTATGCTATCACCACTATGCAAGTTAAAACTGAGCACTATACGCGTAGTATGAAAATGGAAGGCTGGTCGAAAGGCAAAGAGCAGACTTTGTTTAAGGTGGTTGAACCCCTCCGTGAAAAAGGTACCGTGACACTTAAGTCAGGCAATCATATTTATACCTATCTACCTAAAACTGATCGCACAATAAAACTAACCAGTGGCATGATGATGGGATCATGGATGGGCAGCCACCTCACCAATGATGACTTGGTCAAAGAAGCACGGTTAGAAGAAGATTATGATGCGAGCATTAGTTTTGAAGGTGAGCGTGATGGACAAAACATTATTGAATTTAGTTTAATTCCTAGGCTTGATGCTGCCGTTGTATGGGGTAAATTGGTTTTAATTGTGTTAGCTGATAGTCATATTCCGCTGGTGGAATATTATTATGATGAAGATATGTTATTGGCTCGTACCATCAGTTTTAGCGATATAAAAATGATCGGTGATCGAGAGCGTCCAGCAGTATTACGAGTTGTTCCAGCAGATAAGCCTGATGAGTTCACCGAATTTACTTACCTGCATCTTGAGTTTGATTTAGAGCTAAATGATCGTCTTTTTTCCTTATCTAGTTTGAAAAGACGATGAAAGTACTTCAACTTGCTAGCCGAAATGTGATTCGAAGTAGTCATCGAACCATGGTGACAACGCTAGCGATGGCCTTTGCTTGCGCCATGATGATTGTATTTTCTAGTTTAATGGAAGGCTTCATTGTTGGTAGCGAACGTAATATTGTGTCGATGAATACTGGTGATATTCAAATTCATCAATTTGGTTATCGTGATGATCCTGATATTTATAAACAAATCGAGCAGTCGTCTGAATTAGTCGTTGCTATAAGGCAAGCTGGGCTTATGGCGAGTGAGCGATTATTTGCTTATGGTTTGATGGCGAGTGATAACAGCTCTTCTGGTGTGCAATTACGCGGAATTGACTTGGACTTTGAATCGACCGTTACTCAAATCAATCAGCATATTCAAACTGGCGACTGGTTGGATACAGCAGATCCTCATGGTGTGGTGATTGGCAAAAAATTAGCGCGTCTACTGGATGTCTCAATTGGTAGCGAACTGGTCTTTGTCGGTCAAACGGCTGATGGTTATATGGCTAATGATAGTTTTCATATCCGAGGTGTTTTGAAGTCGGTATCAGCTGAGATTGATAATAGCGGCGTCATTATGAGTAATACCATGTTACAAGACTTAATCAGCTTACCCGATGGCGCTCATGAAATTACCATCATACGATCAGATAGAAACACTGACTTAGACGCGGCTGTGCAAACAATCAACGCGTTAGTTGGGGATGATTTAGAGGTTTTAAACTGGCAACAGCTAATGCCTGTTATTAGCCAATTTTTAGAAACGGCACAGGTGCAATCATTAATCATGTTGTTATTCACTTATATTGCCGTGGCATCAGTTGTACTTAATGCCATGTTAATGAGTGTATTTGAACGTATTCACGAGTTTGGCATTATGAAAGCGGTGGGCGTTCGGCCATGGCAATTAATCAGAATTATTTATGCCGAAACATTTATTCAAACCCTATTAGCTAGCATTTTAGGACTGTTATTAGGAGTCAGTATTACTTGGTATTTTGTAAGGTATGGGCTTGATTTATCTTCTTTATCTGAGGGGATTTCATTTGCAGGTTTAGCATTAGACCCCGTTTGGTATGCGGCATGGTCGTTCGAATCCTTGTTAAGTCCTATTTTGTTTTTGTTTGTGATGACGACTGTTGCTGTAATTTACCCTGCAATCAAAGCGGCGGTGATTCGTCCAGTCGATGCCATTCATCACCATTAGGTTGTCGAAATGAATTTAAATACTTTAGCTTGGCGAAATTTATGGCGACATAAACGGCGCACGTTGATTACGGCTTCATCGATTGCCTTTGGTGTGTTATTAGCTGTTACATTCACTGGCGCAGGAGATTATTTTTACACTCGTATGATTGATGCTGGCGCCAATATGGGCATGGGGCATATTAGCATTATGGCACCCGATTATAACCGTGCACCGAGCAGTAAAAAAAGATTGCATCAAGCCGAAGCGTTAAAGCAGCGTGTTGAAGAGTTTGATGACGTACAAAGTGTCGCCATGCGAATTCAAGGTCAAGCTATGTTTGCCAGTGCTCGTAAAAGTATTGGTGGGATATTCTTTGCCATTGATCCACGACAAGAAAACAGTGATAACAATCTATTTGTAAAAGCGATGGTGGAAGGGGATATGTTGCCCTCAGCATCCGGTAGCAGTGTTGTTCTAGGTACTGAACTTGCCAAAAAACTGAAACTAAAAATCGGTAAAAAAGTGGTTTATACGACAACTGATAAAAATGGTGACATTGTCAGTGCGATTGCCCGAGTAGGCGGCTTGTTCAAAACGGGTTCAGATGAGATAGATGGTTCGGTTGCAATATTACCTCTACATAAGGTGCAAAAGGTATTGGGTTATCAACAAGATGAAGTCAGTGTATTAGCAGTGGTTTTATCTGACCAACGTTATAGCAATCAATTAAGAGACAAGATGCAAGCCTTGCCACAGTTTGCAGATGTTGAAGTATTAAACTGGCAACAAACGCAACCTGATCTGGCTGGCATGATCGCGGTGGATAAAGGTTCTAATTACATCAGCCAATTATTAATTGCCCTGCTAGTGGCGGCTGGTATTTTAAATACCATGTTAATGAGCGTACTTGAACGTCGTCGTGAATTTGGTGTGATGATGGCGGTGGGAATGTCACCTAAAAATTTATTTTTATTAGTTATGTTGGAATCATTTTGGTTAGCAATATTAGGTTTAATCATTGGTGTTATTGTGACTACTCCTTGGTTTTTGTTTATGTCTCAAACAGGCATTGATCTATCTGCTGCTTATGGCGATGGTTTTAGTTTTGGTGGAGTATTGCTTGATCCCACTTTCAAACTCCGTTTATTTAAGGAAAGCATTATTGCTATTTTAGTTGGCCTATTTGGCTTGGCTTTACTTTCAGGCGCTTATCCTGCTTGGCAGGCAGGTAGAGTCGCCCCTGTAGAAAGCTTAAAAACACTCTAATGAGACGATGATTATGGAATCCGAGATTGTTCAATTAAGGAATGTCAGAAAAATCTATCAGCAAGGTGAAGTGCAGGTGAATGCCGTTGATGAGGTATCACTTAGCATCCATCAAGGTGACTTTGCAGCACTGTGTGGGCCTTCTGGTTCAGGTAAAACGAGTATTCTCAATCTGATTGGTGGTTTAGATACGGTAAGCTCAGGCCAAGTGAGGTTGGAAGGCGTAGATTTATCGACATTAAGTAATACGGCTTTATCAGAAGTACGAAAAAATAGAATTGGCTTTGTATTTCAATCTTATAACTTAATACCCGTGATGACAGCTTATGAAAATGCTGCGTTTGTATTGGATCTGCAAGGTGCCACTAAGACGGAATGTCATGAAAGGGTAATGAAAACTCTGGCTGATGTAGGCCTGCAAGGGCTGGAAAACCGACGCCCTGATGAAATGTCTGGCGGTCAACAACAACGTGTTGCGATTGCCCGAGCCATCGTGACGCATCCTGCAATCGTGTTAGCTGATGAACCTACGGCCAATGTTGATTCACATACGGCTGAATCGTTACTCGATTTAATGCAAACCTTAAATGAGCAACACGGCATTACCTTTTTATTTTCGACCCACGATCAGCGTGTGATTGATCGTGCGAAACGTATTATTCAAGTACAAGATGGTCAAATCGTGTCGGATGAGCATAAAGCCTAGCCGTGTTTAGAATCGTAATCATTTTCTTATTGACTCTGCCTTTAACGGCTCAGGCCTTTTATCAATGGCAAAGTGATGACAGCGCTCTTGAACTACGAGGTCTGTTACGTGGCACTGGCCTTGCCATTAATAATGCTAACGATGAACTGCTATTTGAAAAGGATAAGTTTCTAACAGCGGGTGGTTTTGGTCGTTTGATGATTGATGCTCAGACGACAGGAATGAGTATTGAAGCGCATGCCGTGCAAAGTGTGATTGACTCAGAGTTACGTACTGGCGGAAGCCGTGTCAGTTCAGTAGTAGCCATTGATCGTAGTGATGCTATGCAGTGGAGCTTTGCTAATCAGCATGCTGATTTAATGATTGATAGACTCAATGTGCAATTTAGCGGTGAACGATTCAATATCAAACTAGGCCGCCAAGCCATTAATTTAGCGGCTACATATTATTTTACCCCCAATGATTTTTATGCCCCATTTGCCGCTCAAACCTTTTATAGAACCTATAAACCCGGCGTTGATGCAGCTAGATTGGATTGGCTGTGGGGCGAGTTATCACAATTATCGTTGTACACAGTGTTAACTTACCAAATTGATAATATTTATTCCGCTAAAAGACAAACCTCGCCTGACTGGAGTGACACATCTGTATTAGCCAGAGCATCCACTTTATTGGGTGATTTTGAATGGGCAGTATTATTAGGTAAAGAGCAAGGTGATAATATTATTGGCGTCGACTTTCAAGGCGAGCTGTTTGAGTGGCTTGGGGTGCGAGGTGAAGGACATCTAAGGTTTCCTGATGAATTAGACCAATCGAGAGATATTAAATTTTCATTAGGTTTAGAGCACCGGTTTGAAAATACCCTAACGATACGGATTGAACAGTTTTATCAACGTTCAGGTGCAGATAATGAGCAGCAATATTTGCTAAGTAGGCAAGCGATAAATACGAACAGTTATTATCTTGCTCAAAACTACACAGCATTGGGTGCTAGTTATGAAATTACGCCATTATTAAATAGTGATGCTGTGTGGATCTACAACCATCTTGATAGTTCAAACCTTTTAGCTTTATATGGGACTTATTCATTATCCGATGAATCAGAGTTATCAATGGGTTTGAACCTATCCGTAGGTGAACAGTCACATAATGGAATGCTAAATAGTGAGTTTGGAAGCTATCCAAAGTCTGTGACCGTGGAATATAGAGTTTATTTTTGATTAATAGCATGCTTTCAACATTCTAATTTTATTCTGAAGGTCCTAAAAGGTATTTATAATTCCAATAGAGTGATTATTCAGGCATCAGAATCGACTCAAGTGTACGGACATTACTTGAGAAATCAGAATGATTTAACTCAGTACATTTAGAAACAAATTTAGGGGAGCTGAAATTGTTGGGTATGGTAAGTTGGATGAGCCTATGTGGCTATATTAGCTATTTGGTGAGAATTTAGATTATGGATTCAGTCTCACAAATAGTGCTGGGTGGTGCCGTTGCTTTTGCAGTGGCAGGTAAATCTTCACCGCGTAAAGCCATTCTCTGGGGAGCCGTTACTGCCACGATGCCAGATTTAGATGTGTTGGTATCTTATCCCGATGCTATTTCCTCGGTGACTAAGCATCGAAGCTGGTCCCACTCCTGGCTAATTCAAACTTTAATTGCACCTGTGCTAGCGTTGCTAATGTATCGACTTGATAAAGTCTTTACGTTTAAGCAATGGTTGCTACTTATTTGGTTATCATTGATTACGCATAGCTGTTTAGATGCGCAGACGGTCTATGGTACGCAACTATTTTGGCCATTTATGCCTCCCCCATATTCAGGGGGTAGTGTGTTCATTATTGACCCACTCTATACGGCTCCATTGTTGATTGGTTTTATTGCCGTGCTTATTCGGCCGCTTAGTGCGGTAAGCCATCGACTGAGTCACGCGGGGCTGATTCTCAGTTCAGCTTATTTGTTGTGGGCTTTTTCAGTGCAAAGCTGGATATTGTCACAAGTAAAAATAGAACTGGCTGAGAAGAATATTTCGACTGAACAGGTAATGGTAACAGCAACGCCATTTAACACATTATTGTGGCGTGTTTTAGTGATTGATGGTGGTGTTTATTATGAAGGTTTTCGTTCGGTGTTCGATGGTGACTCTTCTATTAAGTTGTCGCAATACCAACGAAATACCAAGCTGCTAGAAAAATTGAAAAATAATGAGTCCCTGCAGAGGCTTGCATGGTTCAGCGATGGCTTTTATTCAGTTGAGCAAGTTGGCAGAGATTATGTTGCCACTGATTTAAGAATGGGCATGGAGCCCGTGTATTTTTTCCGTTATAACATTGCTGAATCAACAGACATGGTGATGAACGTCCCATCTAGCAAACGAGTGACCAATGAAAGGCGGACAAAAGAAGGTATTTCTTGGATATGGCAGCGAATCTGGTCAGTCGGTAGTAGCTTTGGTAATGTCACTTCAGACAATAGCACTACGCATCCTAAGTTATAAGTTATGCTGAAAATAGATGAGATAGTTTGGCAACTGGTAGCATCAATACCCAAAGGGAAGGTGATGACTTATGGTCAGATTGCTAATCAGGCCGGATTTAAAAATTATGCTCGTCATGTGGGAGCTACACTAAAAAAATTACCAATGGATTCTCTATTACCTTGGCACCGTGTCGTAAATGCCAAAGGTGAACTGTCTTTTCCAATTGGAAGCCCTTCTTATGAAAAGCAAAAACTATTATTAGAGTCGGAGGGAATTAAATTTATAGGTACTAAGTTGTCTTTAGCGGATTATAGGTGGGGAGTTAATTAACGTAATGCTAAGTAGGAGGCTATTCATAATAAAATTGGGAATTCTATCCCTTCTTTATCCGTATGGATTGATTCATAGTGGTGTTAGCAAGGAGTGTCACGATGAAGATAGAAAAAGATGAAGATACATTTTCTGAATTAAAAGAGATGGCAGAGGACATTCACCTCCTATCTCGTAATTATAATGATGAAATCATTGGCATTGATTATTATGCTAATTTATCCGTGCTTACCCTTAGCCAGCTTGAGGAGCTAGAAGCCCTTTGGCACTATAAAGTTGAAACCTGTTACAAAGAAAAGTTAGCCTCTCAGTGGATGATTGTTCAAGTCATTCTGTTTGTAGTTGCCACAGTCTATATAGCAGCTGTTACGGGCGGTAAATTACCTGGGATTATTGCTGGTGTTTTAGGTTTATTAGCCTTGATTGCAATGCTTGAAGATAACCGTGTGAGTATTGCAAAACGTAACTTTTCAGATGCCAAACGAGTTTACGAACATTTGAAAACTTATATGTAAGTCATAGTAATAGTGCTAACTTGCTAACAAAATCAATCTATAATGAGTGATGGATTTGTGTTGTCGAGGAAGTTGTATGGTTAAGTTAATTAAGGTTGTCGCTGGAATAGTATTACTTGTCGTTGTTGCAGTAATTATTTTCTTAGCAACGCTTGATCTTAATCGGCATAAAGAGAAAATCACCCAAATTATTGAAGATGCCACTGGGCGTCAGTTACGTATTAATGGTGATTTACATTTAGCCTTATCTCTAACTCCGACACTTGTGATGGAAAATGCAAGCTTAAGTAATGCTAGCTGGGGTGCTCAGCCTGAGATGGTCAGCCTAGATAAATTTGAGGTTGAAGTTGAATTAAGACCATTTCTTTCAGGTGATATTCAAGTTAACCGAATTATCCTTCTGACTCCTACAATCTTACTGGAAACAAATGAACAGGGGGTGGGTAACTGGGTATTTGCATCTAATGACGGTACAGAAGATAAACCCGCGGATAAAAAAGATTTACCCAGCCTTCTTTTTAGTGAAATATTAATCAAAGATGCTGTTATCAATTATAAAGATGGTGTCACAGGTGAAGCATACAAAGTCGCTATTGATGAATTGACCGAGCAAACTGCTAATGCTGATGCACCATTAATATTGGCGTTGAAATTGATTTATGAAGGTATACCGGTTTCTCTGAATGGCGAGTTTGGTTCTCTTAATCAACTATTTGCTGATAAACCATATCCTATCAATTTGGATGTTCTGACTAATCAGACTAAATTAAGCATTAATGGGCAAATTACCAAACCTATGGCAGGCAGAGGGTTTAATTTAGCCACTCAATTTGATGCTGAGTCATTAGATGATATTGCCCAGTTGATAGGAAGCGAGTTACCTGAACTTCAAGCAATAAATCTATCGGCTACATTGACTGATAACAATGATATGTATTGGATTAAGACATTGAAATTTAATGTCGGTGACATGGCGCTCTCTGGTGATATTTCAGCAAAACTAAGTGGAAAAACACCTGCTATAGACCTCAAGTTATACTCAAATAAGCTTGATTTAACCCAATTTATCCCTGAAAGCACCGAACAAGTAGAAATTGAATTAGCTCCTGAATCAGAAGAGCAAGCAAAGGTTACAGCGACGGAACAAATGGAGCAGCCTCAGGAAAGTTTGAGCATTCCAGCCTTACCTTTTGATGAAATTAAACAGCGATTGTTACTGGTTGATGCCAATGTTGATGTCTCAGTCAAAGAGTTAATAACGTATGGTGCTACATTCGCTGATACTTCAGTGATGGCTACTTTAAAGACGGGTAACCTATCGGTGAAGCCTTCAACGACTATTGTTGAACAGGGTCAACTCTCGGCTGATATTACTTTTAATAGTGATAAGTCTGAAGCGAATGCAGTTCTTAATGCTGAGCTTGATTCCATCGCTAAATTATCTACATTGCTAGGCACTACATTGCCCGAGCTCGGTAAGCTTAAAGTTACTGCTGAAGTGATTGCCGATAAGCAGCACTATGCCGTTAATAATATGAACTTAAATATTGGAAGTAGTGATTTATCTGGTGAGTTTGCTGCACAAATTGGTGGGCAACGACCAGTCGTGACGGCACTACTGACTTCGAATATGATCGATGTTAATCAGCTGATGATTAATCCTAGTGAGAAAGAGCTGAGCACCGGTACAGCCAAGTCAGCTGAAAGTTCTTCTGAAGGTTTTTCATTAGAAGAGTTAAAAAAGAAACTATTATTACTTGATGGTAATGTGTCTTTAAGTGCAAAAGAAATCAAGACTGGCAGTTCTACACTCACCGATACTAATATTAAAGTTTATCTTCAAAGTGGTGACTTAAAAGTCGAACAGCTCGATGGCACTATTGATGGAGGGCAGGTTAAGGCGGGGCTGACATTTATTTCATCGGCTACGCGCCCAAAGCTCGATATTAGGCTGGGTGTTGATTCCTTAGCTAAATTATCAAAAATAGCTGGAACTGACTTACCTGCTCTTAGTCCAGTGAAACTGACTGGTAATATTAACTTTGATAAAGGTAATTACTTAATTGACTCACTAATTTTACAGGCAGGTAAAACTGATCTTTCAGGTAGTGCATCGATTAATATGGCCAATAAAGTACCGAGTATTAAAGCAACGCTAAGTGCTAACTTAATCGATTTAACAATGTTTGAAAGTAAAGAGAAAGTTAAGTCGGATAAGAAAAAAACGAAGAATGAACGCATATTTTCAGAAGAACCATTAGATTTACAAGCATTAAGGTCCTTTAACGCCGATGTTTCTCTAAAAGCACAGAAAATTAAAACGAGTAGTTTAGATATTGCTAAAACAAATATTTCGGTCTCTTTAAATGGCGGTAAATTATTAGTTAAGCCGCTTCAAAGCTTTTTGGCTGGTGGAGAGTTAAGCGGAACAGTTGGCTTAAATGCCGCAAAAGAAGTAGCTGTATTATCAAGTGATTTAACAATGAAAGGCTTGCAGCCCAACCAACTGGCTGAGTTAACGGATACGTTAACAGGTGCAAAAACAGATATAGATATTAATTTATCGGGGCAGGGTAAAAGCGTTAGTCAGATTATGGCTGGTTTGAATGGTCAATTTACAGTCAAAGTAGAAGATGGTGTTCTGGTAGATTCAGTAATGGGTGCATTGGGTGCTGATGTATTGGCTAAATTAGCAGGCATGTTAAATCCATTTTCTAAGCGAGAGAGCAACACGGCCTTAAAATGTGCTGTTGTGAATTTTACTATCAAAGATGGCATCGCAACTGCTAAAAATGGAATTGCTATATCGATGGATAAATTAAATATTTTGGGTGATGGCGATATTAATCTAAAAAATGAAAAGTTAGATATTAGTCTTAAAGCAGAGCCTAAAGAGGGCTTAGGAATTAGTGCAAGTAAGTTTGTATCTTTGGTTAAATTAGCAGGTACGTTAGCTAACCCTTCGCCTAGTGCTGACCTAGGAGGTGCTTTGTCTACAGGTGCATCAGTCGGTACAGCAGTTGCAACGGGTGGGTTATCACTATTAGCAGAAGGCTTATTAGATCGTGTAACGGCAGATGTTGATCCTTGCGCCACTGCATTAGGAATTAGACCAAGTAAGCGAAATAAACCAGCTGAATTGCCTGCAGCAACGCCATCAATTGATGCTGTTGAAGTTGGCGGGGAGTAGTAGCCGTTTTATTTAATCGGCTAATTAACTAGCTTTTAAGACAAGACTCAGCCTCACATTTGTTTATCTCAATCGTTATATGAGATAACTTGTGAAACCGACTCAATTGACGTTTGTAATGCTCAGTAGTCATAGGGTTATGAGTGACTAAAGCAATGATTGCCGCGTAGTGATTAGCACCTACTTTCCATATATGGATGTCAGAGATAGTCGTATCAGAGTTATCTTCGATTGCTTGTTTGATTGCTTGTTTATAATCTTCATCAATACTGGCATCGAGTAAGATCGGACCGGTTGATTTCAATAAAGAATATGACCAACGTGAGATGATAATCGCTCCGACAATCCCCATCATGGGGTCGAGCCAGTTCCAGCCCAGATATTTTCCTGACACTAGTGCAACGATGGCGAGTAAAGAAGTCATCGCATCAGCTAATACATGTAGGTAGGCAGCTTTTAAGTTGTGATCATGGTGATGCTCGTGAGAATGATCGTGATCATGGTGATGGTGGTCATCTTTTAAAAGAAGCGCACTGACAAGGTTAATGACTAAACCTAAACTCGCAACGAAAATTGCTTCATTAAACAGAATCGTTTGTGGCTCAAGAAATCTATGGAGCGATTCAACTAACATGATTAGTGCGACAACAAATAAAACGATAGCACTCGTAAATCCACCCAGAACATTAACTTTTCCTGTGCCAAAGGAGTAAGCCGAGTTTTTTGCATTCTGTCGTGCATATCGATAAGCAAAGATTGCAATAACAAAAGCAGCAACATGAGTACTCATATGCCAACCATCTGCTAGTAGCGCCATCGAACCATAAATGCTACCTGCAATAATCTCCACGACCATGGTAATGGCGGTTAATAGCAGTACATAGTGTGTTCGTCGTTCACCTTTCTCGTTATGGACTGAGAAATTGTGATTGTGTTGCCAAGCTTCTATTGAATGTTTATGCATATTAATTTCTTACTTTTTAGCGGATAAGTATAGTTTATGTTGAGAGTTATGACAGTGGAAGAGAAGTTGGTGCGAATAGTTAACTATTTAACGCACTGTCAATATATAAAGATAATAGACTACAACTCTTATGGCCTTTAAGCTTAAGGATATAAAATATCCCGAATTTAAGTGGTTTTAGGCTTGTAAAGGCATGCAGGCTATCTATAAGTAAATATAAATAGCCTGCTAAATCAAGGAAGAATAGCTTGTTTTAAAATTTACCCTAATCTAGGGTAATCGGTATAACCTTTAGCGTCACCGCCATAGAATGTGTTTTGATCTGCAACATTTAATTCTGCACCTTGTTTGATGCGTTCAGGTAAGTCAGGGTTGGCAATAAACGGCACCCCGAATGCAATTAAGTCACTATTATCTTCAGTTAAGCTTTGTTCTGCCGACTTGCCTGTATAACCACCATTTGCAATATAAGCACCATTAAATAAACGACGCAGCTGAACAAAATCAAACTCGTTATTACTAGTTACATCACCAAAACGTTCAACTACATGAATATAGGCGAGATTAAATGGGTTTAATTTTTCAACTAAATAATTGAATAAAGCTTGTGGGTTACTTTCGGTCATTGAGTTGAAGGTGCCTGTAGGCGAAATACGAATACCAACGTGCTCACTACCCAAAACATCTGTTACTGCTTGGACTACTTCTAATACGATGCGGGTACGATTTTCGATAGAACCACCGTAAATATCATCACGTTTATTGGTACCGTCTTTTAAAAACTGTTCGAGTAAATAACCGTTAGCGGCATGGATCTCAACGCCATCAAATCCAGCTTGTTTAGCATTGAGTGCTGCTTGTCGATACTGCTCGACAATACCCGAAATTTCATCGGTTTCTAAAGCTCGAGGCGTTTCAAAATCAAGCATACCTTCATAGGTGAATGCTTGGCCTTCAACGGCAATAGCTGATGGTGCAACGGGTAGGGCATTATTGGGCTGTAATTTGGTGTGAGAAACACGACCTACATGCCACATTTGCAAGAAGATTCGGCTACCACTTGCATGAACGGCATCAGTCACTTTTTTCCAGCCAATAATTTGCTCATTAGAGTAAATGCCAGGTGTGAAAGCATAGCCTTTACCTTGAGGTGAAATTTGCGTTGCTTCGCTGATAATTAATGCTGCAGTTGAGCGTTGTTGATAATACTCTGCATTCATATCATTAGGTATGTCACCCGGTTGGGAAGATCGCGAGCGGGTGAGTGGGGCCATCACAATGCGATGAGGTAATGTTAAATCACCTAATTTGAATTCACTGAAAAGAGTGTCAAAAGCCATAATTGAATCCTTTGTAGAGTAGTCGTCAGGGCATGAGTGTAAAAAATATTTATTGTATCATTTATATGTTTAGTATACTTTTGTAACTATAGAGTGAGTATGAGTGATTAGCAAGTACGCACGATTTTGATATTTAGTTTCATATAGGTGCCTAATGACAGAAACAATAGCTCAAGCCGAAAAAAATATTCCACTTGAATCATTGGCTCCAGCAGAATGCGATGATATGGATGAGTGTCCTGTTGCCACAGCGATTGATGTGATTGGTGGAAAATGGAAAGTGATTATCCTGTATCACCTGCGAGGAAAAACGCTTCGATTTGGTGAGTTAAAGCGGAGCATTCCTCGAGTAACTCAAAAAATGTTGACTACCCAATTACGTGAACTGGAAGCAGATAAGTTGATTACTCGACATGTGTATGCTCAAGTGCCACCAAAGGTTGAATATACCTCGACAGAACTTGCTGAAAAACTGAATCCAGCCCTAGATTTACTTTGTGCTTGGGGGAGTGAATATCGACTTGCACACCAGACTGAATAGATAAATTTAAATATCAGTATGGGGCATTATTTACTGAATGCTCCTAACCACATTATGAGTAGTGCTAAGGTGAGTAGCCAAATAGTGAGAATGACGATTACT
>NODE-51-length-39032-cov-14.009_pt1 | contig 39032 bp, 38 predicted proteins | sample MGYA00139097_ERZ477577 | MGnify/ENA metagenome assembly ERZ477577
AATGTAAATTTTGCCGCAGGCATATAGTCGATATGTCGAGGATAAAATTTTCATGCGCAACGCGGAGTTTGGGCGAAGAGGCGATTTTTCAAGGTGGCCTAAAGTTAATTTTTTGCTCAACAAACCTGAAATACGGAGGATTCCGTGAAGCGCGATTTTCTGCACGTCACCGATTTCAGTACGGATGAAATACTGGAAACATTCGCACTGGCCAAGGAAGTAAAAGAGAGGTTCAGACGAAGGGAACACTACAAACCGTTCGACGGCCGCACCATGGCGATGATTTTTGCCAAACCATCAGCCAGAACCAGAATCTCGTTCGAGACCGGTTTTTTTCGCCTGGGGGGGCATGCGCTCTATCTGGGCCCTGAAGATATTTCGCTCGGCACCCGCGAGGCGGTCAAAGATATCGCCCGGGTCATGGCCCGCTATAACGACGTGATCATGGCCCGGGTCTTTGCCCACGATCATGTGCTGAAGCTGGCCCATTATGCATCTGTCCCGGTAGTCAACGGTTTGACCGACTACAACCATCCCTGTCAGATCATGGCTGATACGTTTACCATCCTCGAGCATCGGGGTCATCTTGATGATCTCAAAATAGTGTATGTGGGGGACGGCAACAATATTGTCCATTCCTGGCTGCGTATGGCCCAGCGGCTACCGCTGCATTTTGTCTGTGCCTGCCCGGAAAACTATCAGCCTGATGCTGAAACCGTTGCCCTCACCAGAGAGGCGGGCTTTTCCGAGATAGAGATCAGCCATGACCCCAGTTCGGCGGTCAAAGGGGCCGATATCGTCTATACCGATGTCTGGGCATCGATGGGCCAAAAGGAAGAAGCCGAACAGCGTAAAATAGACTTTCAGGGCTTCCAGGTTGATGACCAACTTATGGAGGCAACCGGTAAGCCAAGTCTGTTCATGCACTGCCTGCCTGTTGAACGGGGCCTAGAGACCACCGATTCAGTGGTCGAATCAAAAGCCTCGATCGTATTTGACCAAGCAGAGAACCGGATGCACGCCCAGAACGGTATTCTGCTCAAACTCTTCAGCAAATTGTAAGGGAATCACAGGAGACAACCGATGTCACAATTCAGTCTGCAGCATGTGGTCGAGTCGCAGCAGTTCGACAGGGATCTGCTGGAACTGGTTTTCGAAACCACCGATATGATGAAGGCGGATCTGCTGGGAGACAGAAAACTGGCCAAAATCCTGGACGGCCGGATCATGGCATCACTCTTCTACGAACCCTCCACCCGAACCCGTTTCTCCTTTGAAAGCGCCATGAAAAGGTTAGGTGGATCGGTGATCACCACCGAAAATGCCCGCGAGTTCTCCAGCGCCGCTAAAGGCGAGAGCCTGTCGGACTCGACCAGGATCATGAATGGCTATGCCGATGTTATCGTCATGCGCCACAACGAGGCGGGCAGCGCCGCCCGGGCCGCGGAAATCTCCACCATACCGATCATCAATGCCGGCGACGGGGCCGGGCAGCATCCGACCCAGGCTTTGCTGGACATCTATACGATCGCCGACAGCTTCCCCGAGATGAAGAGCCTCAAAATCGCCCTGGTCGGAGACCTGCGCTACGGAAGAACGGCGCGCTCACTCAGTTATCTATTGACCAAATACGAAGACATTGAGCTTATCTTCGTTGCTCCTTCAGTCTGTAGAATGGAGGGGGATATAAAAAAGTACCTGGATAAATACCAGGTCCCCTGGCGCGAAGAAGACGATCTGGCCGAGGTTATCGGAGAGGTAGACTGCATTTACATGACCCGGGTCCAGAAAGAGAGGTTTCATTCGGCTGAAGATTATCAGGAAGCGGCAAGCAAGTATATTTTAACCCCAGAGCTGGTCAGCCTGATGAAGCAGGAATCAATCATCATGCACCCTCTGCCCCGGGTGGATGAAATACCCGCAGCGATCGACAGCAGGCCCCAGGCCCGTTACTTCGAGCAGGCCCAGAATGGGCTCTACGTCCGCATGGCCCTGCTATACCTGCTTTTACAAGACCGCTAAGAAAGGCCTGGAGCACCGGGCAACAGGTCGAGGTTCCTTATTTCCCGGCGATGGTGATTATCACGGCGGTGATGATCACCGCAGCTCCCAGATAGCCAAGCAAACTCAGCGACTCTCCCAGAATCACATAGGCCGCCGCAGTGGCCACCACCGGCTCCAGGGTGGCAACGATCGAGGCCCGGCCGGCTTCGAGATATTTAACCCCTTGATAATAGCAGTAATTGGCCAGATAGGTGGAGACGGTGGAGACCGCGATCAGCGAACTCCAGGCGACCGCGTTTTTCGGCGCAAACTCAACCAAGGGCAGCATGCAGACAATACCGACGGGGAGCACGTAAAGAAACAGGTTGGCCGAGGAGTAGCGTCCAGAAAAATATTTGCCCACAGTGTAATAGAGCGAGTAGCAAAGTCCCGCGACCAGGCCGGAGACCAGGGCCAGCAGTCCCAGAGAGGAGACATCGTCAGCGGCCTTACCTCCGCCAGATCTGGAGATCATGTAGACCCCGGCAATAACCAGGACGACGGCCAGAATTTTATAGCCGCTCAACCGCTCCCGAAAAATGAAGAACGAGCAGACCACCACCCAGGCCGGGGCCGTGTAGAGCAGTACCACGGCCAGCGCCGCACCACCACTCTTTACCGCATACTGATAGGACACATAAAAGAGGAAAATACCGAACACGCCGAAGAAACCCAGCAGCGGAATATCCCGCCTTTCCAACCGGGTCTGGCCAAGGATCAGCGCCTGAGTGCCAAAACAGAACCAGGCAAAAAGGGCCCGCCAGAAAGCCACCTCCATGGGCTCCAGTCCCTGGGCAAAGGCAATGGATGAGAATATGCCGATAAACGCCCAGCAGGACGCCGCAGCAGCAATGAATCCATAACCTTTCAGCATTTCACCGCAGCTGATTGTTTGAGATTAATCGAATGAACCTTACATCCAGACAAACCAGTAAATCCCGGTCAGAACCGCCGCGGCAAGGTAGCATTGTGAAACGACAAGACTGCCGAAGACGCTGTGCCAGAACAGGGTGACCCGCTGACCGAAGGTGGCCTTGCCCGACCTGATAAGTTTCTCCACGTGACTGCACTCAGCTTCCGGCATCTTTCGGTATAACAGAGAGGTAAAAGCGGCAAGAAATGCATAGATGAAGGCCACGATAATAAAGGCAGTGGCAAATATGATGGCAATCTCAGTCGATTGTCGAAACGGTACTGTCATGGACAAAACCCACTGCTTCCCCAAAAATTTTCACAAAATTGATCCGAGTTGAAATCAGAGTAAACTATAGCAATCAACCAAAATGATTGTCAAATTAGAAATTTAGTAGATGATTGCAGAGAGAGGGAGAAAGAGAGGGAATTGTCTTTTAAGAACTCCTCGATGCTCAGAACCCGTGGGTGAGTTTGATGACGATCAGTGTGACATCGTCTTCGATGGTCGCTCCCCGCTGAAAATCATTCAGCGCCTCGGTAATCCCGGTTAGAATCTCCGCAGCATCTCGGTCTTTATTTTGCCTGAGCAGTGCGTACATTGACTCCTTGCCAAACATTTCACCCTCAGGGTTGCGGGCCTCCCAGATGCCATCCGTTCCCAGCAGAATAATCTGGCCTTCCCGTAGATCGGTTCTGCTGTTTTCCTCGAACTGAAACTGTTCATCGACACCCAGCGCGATCCCCGCCCCTTTCAACTCTGAGAGCGTATCAAGCTCCGGGTCATAGATTACGGCCGGGTCGTGTCCGGCCCGTACCCATCTCAAGCACTTTTCGCCCTTGTCGATCGTCAGGTAGAACATCGACATGAAACTGCCCGATTCAGCCACATCTCTGCTGAACTGGGCGTTCACGTCAGAGATGATTGCAGCGGTGGTTCCCGGCAGGGCCGCCCGCTGTCGCAGAAAAGCCCGGGTGGAGGCCATAAGCAGGGCAGAGGAAATGCCGTGCCCGGAGACATCGCCAATCACCACGCCTATTTTCGTACCTTGTTCCCGGTCAAAGAGGATGTAGTCAAAGTAATCACCACCGGTTTCGTCGCAGTACACTGATCGCCCGGCAATATCGAGCCCTTCAATTTCAGGGTCTTTGCCCGGCAACAGATTCTGCTGCACCTCTTTTGCCACTTCCAGCGATCTACGCATCTGATCCCGGTGTTTGAGCCCGCCAACCATTTTGTTGAAGGAACTCATCAGGCTGGATATCTCGTTACTGCCCGCCGGTTTAAGCATTACATCCAGATTGCCGGCAGCAACCTGATTGGCTCCATCGTTGATTGACAGCACTGGAACAATGATCCGCTGCCGGAGAAAAAACAGGATACCAAGGATCAGTACAAACGTTACCACCGTAAATCCCAGGACGACTCGCTTGGTAAATATTTCATATTCAGCCTGAATAAGCTCAAAGGTCCGCTCGACACTTATAACGAGTTTTATCACCGCCATAAGCTCACCCTTCTGCCTCTTTTTAATCGGATAGAGCGCCTCGATCACCCGAACCTCCGGCTGGCCTTCGACCATTCTCAGAGTCTTGATCTGGCGCTTGACTAATGGTTCACCCGAATCCATGACTTCTTCAAAATCTTTGGGGATGTGATGCGTTTCCCTACCTTCAGGCTTGCCTGGGTCGTAGACCAATCCGTCGGGGTCTTTTACTTTATGCTCCAGCACCACCCCGTTCCCATCTCGTACAACAACGCCGACAATGGCAAAATTAAGGTTCTCTCCTATGAATTCCGCCCGTTCCTGAATAAGCTCTATGATGCTTTTGGTATTTTTCTCCATAGCCAACCGTCGAACCGAGGTTTCCATGGCCGAGAGAAAAATGATCGCTTTGTTCTCCACCTCCTTGAGCGCGATCTCTCTCATGCTCTCTCGATAGAGAAAGATGCTCAACACCAGCGAGGCCATGGACAGGCCGATGATGATCAGCGCTGCCTGAAAAGCTATGTGATTTACAAACCGTGCTCTAGGACTCATACCTTCATGTCATCAGAAAGCATCCTTTATCTGCCTACTGTCCCTGATTCTCTTTAACGATCTCTACCATCGCCTCATACATCTGCATTGGTCCGGTGCCGTTCTCCGCCGCCAGATCTTTGAGCTTCTGATCGGGATCGATACTCATTCCCCGCTTCTTCAACCCTTCTATGATCATAGCACAATCCTGCCCGATCTCATCGCAAAGTTGAGTGATGGTCTTTTTACCCATACCTGATTTTGGTACCTCAATATCGCCGTTAGATCCACCTTCCGTATGAGAATCGGCCTCTTCGGGGGAAGTCGAAAAGCCGGCCGGTTTGATGATATCATAGACTTGCTGGGGAGTGTTGCCGCTTCTTTTGGCGATATCCTGGATCATTTCTTTTTCGTCGGTCACCTGAATCCCGGCGGCTCCCAGCAAGTCAATGCTTTTCTGCAGATCAAGTCCCATCCGGCCGGCAAACCCCTGCAGGGAAGATGACTGAGCCTGACCGTACGGCGGATCACCATATTTCGTCGCCGCACCTTCTTTAATCTGCTCGGAAAAATCAACAATCGTGATTATCGGCGGTACATGGTAATAGGTGCCGACCACGAAAATGAGCGTCAGTACAAAACCGACCGTCGAGGCACCGCTAAACAACCTGAACTGCTTCGCCTTGTTTTTCATATAGTTCATGATCGGCTTCCAGTTCAGGTAGATATGCACTATACCGGCAAACAGAAACAGAAACCCGACCGTCGTATGCTGTGCCGACCAGTCATGCTTGGTCAGGCCCCAAAATTTCCAGACCGCCCAGTTGGAAATCCGTCCCTCGGGGACCACATAGAGGACGATTGAGTTTAAGGTCAGGACGATCAAGGACCAGACCAGCGTCATAGTAGTAATCTTTCGTAAGTTCATAATTTCACCTGTCTATATTTTGATTGAAGGGGAAAATGCCTGATCAGCAAATATCCAATAATCATGCCACATAAATAAGTAAATAATTAAACAATTTATTATTCGCCGAAAAAACCGAACCTTACATAGAAAGACTTAAACAACCACTTAATCAAGCTGGAAGATTAGATCGATTGGCAGGGGTAATGGTGGGTAATTTTTATCCAATGCAGCCTCTCGCCGGGTAAAAACTATGCTGAAAAGAACTGCCAGCAGCCCTCCAAACCACCGCTTAATATATTTTTTATGATGTGATAACAAAAGGATAATGCACTTGATTGAATTCCGGCACAGCCATTGCTTTACTTAGGGCAAAGGCGTTTAGCCATGAATAACCCCAACAAAGGAGTCGAAAAATGAAAAAGAAAATAATGACAAGCACTTTGGTCGCCCTGGTAGCAATCGGTGCAGCAACCGTAACTTACGCCAACTGGGGACAGCGTGGCGGAGGCTACTGGAACAACAACCAGGCCCCGGGACCTCGTATGCAGATGCAGTACAACCAGGCACCCGGCCCCCGTATGCAGATGCAGTACAATCAGCTGGATCCTGCCGCCCAGGAAAAACTGGACAGCTTCTTTACCGACACCCAGGATATCCGTAAGGAAATGGCAGTGAAACGGGCAGAACAAATGGCCATGCTCAGAAGTGACAACCCCGACCCTGCAGTCGCCGGTAAACTGGCGGGCGAACTTTTCGATCTGCGCGCCACCATGCATCAGAAGGCTGAGGAAGCGGGCGTAACCGCCTACCTCGGACCGATGAACGGCCCCCGAGGTGGTAATTTCGGACCGGGCGGCCCCGGTATGAGAGGCGGCATGAACAAAGGCGGCCGCTACATGAACAACATGCAGGGCGGCCCCGGCGGACCGCGCGGCTCCTGGCAATAGACTCTTCCCCCCTCCTCCCCGAACCCTGCCGGATGAAGTTTGCCGGCAGGGTTTTCTTTTTCCGCCCCCCTCTTGCAGGCCGATCATTACCCGAGAGACCTACAATAGCTCTGTTATTTGCAACGCTGACGGTCTATCTTTTACAAAGTTTCCTGCCGTTCTGAAAAAGAGTGAGTTTTGCTCCAGATTCGTTAATAAGTGATAGGAATCCAACCTAACGCCGTGGTCGATCGTTTAAAGCCTGGTGGAGAATATTGATGAATATCTTATTACCGCAACCTGTAGAGGTCCAAGCGGTTCAGAGACTGGAAGAAGCCGGACATAGGGTCGTCACCGCACCGGACCCCAGTCCCGAAAAGGTCCTGCCGCTGATGAAGGACGCTCAGGCGGTAATTCTCAGGACCGGGATTACCATGACCCGGGAAATTATCGAGGCAGCAGACGATCTTATGGTCATATCGCGCACCGGTGGTGGGTTCGATAACGTAGACCTTGAAGCTGCCAGCGACAATGAGGTAATCGTCACCTCAAACCTAGGCGTCAACAGCATCAGTGTCTGTGAACATGTGCTGGCCATGATGCTTTCCCTGGCCAAACAGCTGCCGCGCCTCGACCATGCCGTGCGCAACGATAATTATTCGATCAGATACCAAAATCTTTCCCGCGATCTCAACGGTAAGACCATGGGGCTGCTGGGATTTGGCCGGATCGGGTTTGAGGTGGCAACGGCCTGTAAGACTGTTTTCAGGATGACGGTGCTGGCCTGTGACCCCTACCTTCCTGATGAGGTTAAGGCGGAATATGCAAAGCTGGTTACTTTTGTCGACAAAGAACGGTTGTGCAGAGATTCTGATGTGATATCGGTTCATGTACCCCTCACCGAGCAGACCCATCACGCACTCTCAACCGCTGAGTTCGAGCAGATGAAATCGGAGGTCATCGTCATAAACACCTCACGGGGACCGGTAATCGATGAGGAGGCGCTGGTCTATGCCTTACAGCACAAGATCATTGGCGGCGCCGGTCTCGATGTACAGACCCGGGAACCACCGGAATCAGAAAGTCTGCTGCTGAAGCTCGACAATGTGCTGCTGACCCCCCATTCCGCGGCTTTGACCAACGAATGCGTAATCAGAATGGCAACCGATGCCGCTGACAGAACCATTGAGGTACTCAGTGGCAAAAAACCGCTCAACGTGGCCAACCCCGAGGTGCTTGCCGGCAGCAGGTGGCAGCATCTTGTATAAATTTATGCAACAACCAACTATACATAACAACCCGGAGTAAATCATGTCACCACTACTTACTGGGGTCTATGCACCGATTGGCACCCCTTTTGTAAACGAAGAAGTTGCTTACCATCAACTGGCAAGCAATGTGCAAAGATATGCTGCCTCCAAACTGTCCGGCTATCTGGCCATCGGCAGTAATGGTGAATGTGTCAGCCTTTCCGAGCAGGAAAAAGACAAGGTTCTGGAAACCATTGTCGCCAACAAGGCGGCTCAGCAGAAAGTGCTGGCCGGCGCCAATGCTGAATCGACCAGACTGACCATCGAGCAGTGCAAGAAAGTTGCCGATCTCGGTGCCGATTATGCCTCGGTTCTAACCCCTTGCTATTTCAAGAAGAAACTGACTGATGAAGCGATGACCAGGTATTACCTGGAAGTAGCGGATGGCTCCCCGATTCCAGTGGTCGGTTATAACGCTCCCGGCTTCACCGGTATGACCATCTCCACCACCACGCTCAAAGCCATCGCCACCCACCAGAACATCATCGGCGTCAAGGATACCTCGCCGGGTATGATCGGCAGCTATCTCAGAACGACCTGTGATCTTGATTTCGATGTCTTTTCCGGTACAGCAAACACCCTGTTTCCGGCGATTATGATGGGAGCAACCGGCGGCATCGTATCTCTTGCCAACGTCTTTCCGGATGTCTGCGCCACCTTGTACGAACGCTGTCTGGCAGATGATCTGGGAGGTGCCCGGGAACTTCACCTGGTGCTCGGCAAGCTTAACTCCTCTGTTTCGGGCAGTTATGGGGTGGCCGGGGTGAAATATGCATCTGAAGTCGCCGGCTTTCATGGTGGAGATCCGCGCCTTCCACTCCTCCCCCTGAGCGACTCGGACAAGGATTCTATCAGGCAGGCAATTGAAGCCACTGACCTCAGCCCCTATATGTAGGCTGGATTACTACAAATCTACCTCAGCAACGAAACGACATGGATGCCATTCTGGCGGTTGATATCGGAACCCAATCAGTGAAAGTGGGAATTATCGATGAGCAGCTCAACATCCTTGAACGACAGCAGGTCCCGCTCATCATCCAGGTCAGCAAAGGGCATCATGCCGAAATGGATGGTGAGGAAATCTGGACCGCTCTTGTCTCAGCTTGCAGTGGGCTTAACCAGCGGGACAGGGTACGAGCGCTGGTTTTTTCAACCCTGTGCCCGTCTCTGGTCCCACTCGACGGCTCGGGTAGCCCTCTGCATCCGGTCATTCTGCATCTTGACAGAAGAAGCGGCCACGAAGCCCAATGGGCCCTGGCAACCATCGGCCAAGATACCTTTCTCAACGTCTCGGGCAACTTACCCGTTCCTGGCGGCATAAGTCTCACCAGCCTGTTATGGCTTAAGAAGCATGCACCTGAGATTTACCGGAGAAAAGATGTCTGTTTTGGCCATGTGGCAACCTTGATGCTACGGAGGCTCACCGGTAATTTCCTCATCGATCCCTCAAATGCATCTTTCACCGGCCTCTATGACACGGTGGGCTATTCCGACTGGGACGAGCGAATCTATGGGCCGCTGGATATTGACCCCGAAAAGTTGCCGGCTGTTCAGAACTCCAACACTATTGCCGGTGAACTTCTCGCCGGGGCGGCATCTGAGCTTGGTATTTCTTCAGGATTACCGGTAGTAACCGGCGCAAATGACACCACCTGTGCCTGCGTGGGTGCCGGGGTCACGGCCCAGGGCGATCTGTTAAACACATCGGGGACCGTTGATATTATGGTCCTTTGTCTGGAAAAGCCTCTGGTGTCGCAGCGACACCTGCTCAGAACTCATGCGTATCCTGGCAAATGGCTGGCCATGAGAACCGTTGGGTCTGGGGGCGGATCTCTGGAGTGGTTCAGGCAGAATTTCTGTAGAGAACTCAAAAAAGAGGTGTTCTACTCCAGTTATCTTAAGGAAGTCCTGGAAAATCGCCCATTTCTCAGGGCTTCCTTCCTCCCGTTTCTCTCTGGCAACAGGCACCAGGTAGGACAGGCCACCGCCTCATTTATCAATTTGACGCTCGACTCGACAAGGGAAGAGATGCTGCTCGCCTTGCTGGACGGTATCGTCAATTTTCAGTTCGAGGAGCTCGAGGTCTGGAAGGATCAGGTATCTTTGAGCAAGACCATCAAACATGTGGGGGGCGGGGCAAAAAGCAGTTATACCGCCTTCAAACAGGACAAACTTAAGGGTTACACGCTTGAGATGCTGGGCGAAACCACCCTGACCGGTGCTGCCAGGCTGGCCTTTGAAACCTTGGAAGAGTTCTGCTAACCTAATTGAAGCGATCAAATCATAAGAACACTTAAATAGAATAAGAGGAGTTATTCATGAACCTTCCAGAGGCGCTTTTTTTCGATATGGATGGAGTTATCATCGACACTGAAAAAGACGGGCACCGCGTTGCTTTTAACGCCGCCTTCGAGGAGTTTGGATTTCCCGTTCGCTGGGAGGTGGAATATTATGGTGAGTTGCTCAAAATTTCAGGAGGAAAGGAACGGATGAGACATCACCTCCAGACCAGTGGCTTTGGAAAAGATGTGGATCCATCGACAGTGGATGATTTGATTATAAAGCTGCACAAGCGTAAGACAGAAATTTTTGTTGAACTTATCGAAAACGGCAACCTGCAGCTCAGACCGGGAATTCATCGGCTCATGAAAGAGGCCAACGACTCAAATGTTCCGATCTGCATCTGCACCACCGCAACCCAAAAAGCGGCCGTGGCCGTGGCCTCCCATTCGCTGCCGGATATCAGATTCAGCCATATACTGGCCGGTGATATCGTGGCCAGGAAAAAACCGGCTCCAGACATCTACCTGCTGGCTCTCGAAAAGACCGGAAAAGATCCCTCCAAATGCATCGTTGTTGAAGACTCAAGAAACGGTATGCTGGCAGGAGATTCGGCGGGCGTCGGTGTTCTTGTCACCACCAGCCTCTATACCAAAGACGAAGAATTCGACAAGGCCAGACTGGTGGTCAACTGCCTGGGTGATGAGCTTGGGGAGCGGGGAACGATCATCTCCGATGCAAGTATAGAGGGCTATGAAGGTGTCCTGACCCTGGAGATGCTTGGCACCCTGATCTGATACCTCGCCGATAACCGGAGCTCGCTCGATTGCTGTTGTTGCAAAAGAGAAAATCGTTGATGTCTGAACTCCCGATTTAGCCGGTCCAGCAGGGTGTTGATGGCTTTTATCCTCTATCATTTACTGGGGAAATCGACTAAATAAACGACAACAATCTTAAGCCCCTCAACCGATCTCATTTCACCATGGATACCAAAACAGCCCGCCAAGTATTTGCCCGAGACCGCTACGCCGAGCTTTCCGGCATCGAAATAGTAGAGGCCTCGCCAGGTTACTGCAAGGCGCGTATGCAGATCGAGGATAAACATCTGAATTCGGTGGATGTAGTTCATGGCGGGGCCCTGTTCACCCTTGCAGACCTGGCCTTTGCGGTGGCCTCGAACAGCCACGGGCAGGTGGCCCTGGCGATTAATGCCCACATCACCTATCTGCGGGCTGTATCGGCAGGTGTTCTCTGGGCCGTTGCCACAGAGGTCGAAAAGCCCAAAAAGCTTGGTGTTTATGAGGTTGTGGTCAGCGATGAGGAGGGCCGGATAATCGCCACCTTCAACGGAATGGTGTACCGCAAGAACCAGAAGATCAATGGGTTGGACGGATAATGCCCGGTGCCTCCTGCGCCTCTCTGTTGACCAACTCCAATTCATTTTCGCTGCAGTTTCCTCTCTGTCGGGCAATTTTCCCCTGTCAATCTCTTGCTTTTTGATCTATATCAAGGGACGAGTCTGGATAATCCTGTTTAATGAACGCATAGAGACGGGTCTATCACCAGGGTGACCCGGTATCGAAGAACATCATGGCACAGACCTAACAGGAGACCGTATGAATGTTTTAAAACTGAATGAAACCAATGAGTTCACCGCAGGTCAGATGAAGCGATTCTTCCTGGTCGAGGACTCTCCCTTTTTCAAAATCATTAACTTCAATCTTGACGCAGGAGTTACTTTTCCTGTTCACTCCCATGACCTTGACGGAGAGCTGTCAATTCTGGTACTGGAAGGGGAAGGTTTTTTCCTCGGAGAGGACAATATGGAAATTCAGGCCCGAGAAGGCGACATCCTCCGCTCCCAGATCAGGGAACCACACGGTGTCAGGGCCGCTTCAAAAATGAGAATTCTGGTGACCATTGCGCCACCGATTTAACGGGTCATTTGTCAGACGGCCCAACTTAACAATCACAACAGGAGGTTATTATGGCTGGACAAGTAGTTATTGACGAAGAAGAATGCATCGGTTGCGAATCATGTGTAGAACTATGTCCATCGGTGTTTGCCTGGGACGAAGATAGTGAAAAGGCTCTCGTAATCGATGGGGCAGATGCAAATGCTGACTGCCTCGAAGAGGCAATCGCTTCCTGCCCTTCCGAATGTATTGAAGTAGAGTAAGATAGCAGCCCCAAGTAATCGTCTGCTATACGGAGCTATCATCCGACTGCAGCACCGAGCCTCTGAACCAGGAGAAATAGATGCCGGTGGCGCACAACACGGCTGATATTCCGAAGACGATTCGGGTACTGCGCAGGAAAAGATCGTATTTGTCGGGCGTGATCACCTCGCGCCCGACAATCAGTGCAAGCACCACCGTGGCAATCGCCATACTCCCCATTTGCCCCAGCAGCCGCATGGTTGAAACCGTTCCCGAGGCAAGCCCATAGTATCTGGGTTCCACTGTCCCCATAATAGCGATCATGTTGGGTGAGCTGAAAAGGGCAAACCCGGTTCCCATGAAAAATAGATTGGCAACGATCAGATAGATACTGGTCCCCTGGTCTATCTGAGCAAAGACAAGGACGCCGATCACCGTAAAAATCATACCCGTGGTCGCCAGCAGGCGGGGTTCGATGCGATCGGCCAGTTTTCCTGTTATCGGGGATAAAATCGCCATCATGACCGGCTGCACCATCAACACCGTTCCCGCGGTCTGGGGTTCCAGTCCCTTGATATACTGCAGATAAAGGCTCATCAAGAAAGTCACCGAGAAGGTGGTGGAATAGTTGAGCAGTGCCGCCATACTTGAATAAGTAAATGGTTTGTTGACGGTGAAAAGAGTGACATCAAAAACGGGATAGCGGGCTCTTAATTGGTAGCGAAAAAATATGACGATTAAAACAGCACCAGTGAGCAATAGAGATATTCCCAGCATCTCAGGCAGTCTTGTTGCCCCGTATACCAGAGCCAGTATTGAACAGGCGTAAAGCAGGCAGCCGCCGATATCGAGCTTCTGGTCTGGTTCCCCCCGCCATTCCCCCTTGAGAAAGTGAAAGGTGATATAAAGAGAAAACAGTCCGAAGGGCAGCATAAGCAAGAAAATCGAGCGCCAGCCCAGATGATGGGTCAGCAAGCCACCCAGAAACGGTCCGGTTGAAAGACCGACGTACACAGCAGATGCGTAGAGACCAATGGCCCTGCCGCGCCTGTTTGGAGGAAAAATTGAAGTGATAATGGCCATACCGGTGGTAACGAACATCGACGCCCCTAAACCTTGAAAGACGCGAAACCCTATGAGCATTGCTGGAGAATGGACAAATGCCGTGAGAAACGAACCGACAGTGTAAACAGCCAAGCCCATGGCAAACACCTTCTTCCGGCCGTGGATATCGGCAATCTTTCCAGCTGGCACTAACCCGACTGCAACGGCGAGCAAATAAGCCGTGGCAATCCAGCTCAGCTGCACCGCATCCATCTGGAGTTCGGCCTGGATTTTCGGCAGTGCGACATTGACCGAAGACATCATGAACGGCCCCATAAACGAAGTCAGGGTCGCCACGATCAAGGCCGATCTTTCCAGCGCTCTGTTCTCTTCCTGTGTAGTAGTCGGTTTCATCTCATCAACTGGAAGTACTGCTCATTGAGGGCCAGCTCCTGCATCACCCGCCCCTCTCTTCTTGTAATCCATTAAACCAGCGCTAAACCGGGGGTTCAAGAAAAATATCCGCAGTTGAAAACAACATCACTTAACGTATATCGCTGGTTGGGAGTAGTCCGTCCACGACCATTTCCACATGAGCCTTTTGCAAAACTAAGATTTTCGTTCAAAATCAAGGCATGCGAGAAATTTTACCACAGGCATATGATTGATATTCCGAGGATAAAATTTCGAGCATAACGCAGAGTTTGGGCGAAAAGATCGTTTTGCAAATGGCTCACATGATAGGCGGCCCCGACCATGGTATTCACCGTTAAAGACCAGGCCGCTCTCCTGTCAATGAATAGTAATTTGTATCCAGCAAGGGGAATTTATTGATAGTTTATGGTATCTGTTTCTCAGAGTAGTGAATCTGCCTACAAAGTGAAATCAGATTTATACCAGAAAACCAGTCTGAACATTGGACGAAGGCAATAGGCGGCCTGGGGTTTCTCAAATGGTCTCTGTTTTTCTCTACGCGACAGTGGTGCTCATATGGGGCTCAACGTGGCTCGCGGTCAAATATCAGATTGGCCCGGTGTCACCAGAGGTATCCGTTGCCTATCGCATGGGCAGTGCTGCACTGATGCTCTTTTTCTTAGGGTTCATCAGACAACTCCCGTTTAAATATGGACTGCATGTCCATTTTATGATGATGCTCCAGGGGGCGTTGCTCTTTTCACTTAACTTTTTCCTCTTCTACCTTGCTGCCGAATCACTGATCACGGGACTCATCGCAGTGATTTTCTCCACAGCCTCGGCTCTGACTATTGTGTTGAATTGTCTGTTTGCCAGGCGTCTACCCTCGATTCAACTGGCCTTGGGAGCAATGCTTGGCATCCTGGGCGTCGGTTTTATTTTTAGCGGTGAGATATTCGCCTCAAAAACCACCGTCGGACCCGGACTCCTTTACTCGATCGGTGGTACACTCTGCTTCTCCCTGGGAACAATAGTTTCTGCCAAAATTAGAAATCCAGGTCAATCGACGCTGGTCAACATAGCTTGGGCGATGTCTTATGGAACTGGGTTGCTGTGCATTTTGGCACTGGTTCGGGGAAATGTTTTCAATTTCGATTTCTCCAAGGCCTATATCATATCCCTGGCGTATCTTTCAGTTTTTGGCTCAGTAATCGCCTTTACTGCTTATTTTGCCTTGCTCAAGCGTATAAGAGCTGAGCAGGCCGCCTATGCTACAGTTCTTTTCCCGGTGGTGGCCTTAACACTTTCGACCCTATTTGAAAATTACCAGTGGACAGCAGCAGCAGGTTTCGGAGTAGTTATCACTTTGCTCGGTAATTTTCTAATCAACTGGAGATCGACCTGAACATACTCTCAGCAATGAATTACAATTCGAAACAACCCGGTAGTTGAGCAGTTAAGAGGAGAAGGACATGGATGTCCAACATATTGGAGTTCTGCATCCCGGTGCAATGGGAATATCACTGGCGGCGACAGCCAGGAATTCCGGGCACAAGACTTATTGGGTCTCTCACCAACGCAGCCCACAAACTCGTCTGCGAGCCGAAAAACAAGGTCTGGTAGAGGTTCAAAGAATCGCTGAGCTCTGTGAACATTGTTCCGTGATCGTCAGCGTGTGTCCACCTCATGCTGCACTTGAAGTTGCCGAGCAAGTGTGTAACTGCTCATTCAAGGGGCTCTATGTTGACGTCAATGCCATTTCTCCTCAGCATGTAAAACAGATTGAGCAGCTGATGAGCGATGTTGGAATCGACTTTGTCGACGGTGGGATAATAGGCCCACCGGCCTGGTCCCCCCAGACCACCTGGCTTTACTTATCTGGTCCCTCAGCTGGTCAGGCCTCCAACTGTTTCAGTGGCGGCCCGCTGGAAGTTGAAGTCATGGGCAGCGAAATTGGCAAAGCATCGGCCCTGAAAATGTGCTTTGCCGCAAACAGTAAAGGAACAACCGCACTGCTCTGCGCAATCATGGCCGCGGCGGAGAGAATGGGGGTGCGTGAAGAGCTTGAAAATCAATGGTCTCGAAACGGTTCTGATTTTGCCCGGAGTACGGTCAATCGAATAAGAAAAGTTACGGCCAAAGCCTGGCGCTTCTCAGGGGAGATGGAGGAGATCTCTTCAACATTTCAGGCAGCCGGGCTGCCCTCAGGGTTTCATCTCGCTGCCTCAGATATATACCAGCGTATGGCCAGGTTCAAAGACGCCGGGGATCCACCCCCTATTGAGGAAATTCTCGCTGCTCTTCTCTCAGTCGATGACCAAGAGACGAGAAGCACCGAGCCCAGTGAGCCATGAGGCCGCGCTGCCAACGCATTAATTCCATCCACCTGGTTCGGAAGACATGAAGACATTTGATCCTGACAAGTATCTGCAAAGAATCAAACATCGGCAAGAGGTGACGCTCACTGAAACTGGACTCCGTTCACTGCATCGGGGTCAATTTCATACGATTCCTTTTGAAAATTTCGATGTGTTGCTCGGCCGCCCGATTCTGCTCGACCCAGGCTCATTGTTTGACAAGCTGGTCGAACGGCCTCGCGGCGGCTACTGTTTCGAGTTAAATGGTCTATTTCTACAAGCCCTTGAATACTTTGGTTTTGAGACGCGTATCCTTCTGGCCAGAGTCCATCTCTCCGGCAGCCCTGTGATAGGCAGAGGGCATCAGCTTTCCCTGGTAACCATCAACGGCAGAAAATGGCTCACTGATGTGGGTTTTGGCGGTCAGAATATGCCTGAACCCATCCCTCTGGAAATAAACCAGGTCTGTGATTTGGGAAGCCAGATACTGCGCCTTGTCAAGACAGAACCTTACGGAGTGATGCTGCAGTCCTTTGACGGTGAGCTATGGCAAAACCTCTATAGTTTCGACATGGCCTATGCCGGCCCGGGGGACATCAAGTACGGCAACTATTACACCTCAACTCACCCGGATTCGATCTTCACCCAGGATCGGATGGTCTCACTGCCGACCAGAGAAGGTAGAATCACATTACACAACAAGACCCTGAAAATACTAGAAGAAGGCACGGAACGGTTAATCGAACTTGCCGATGATCAGACTTACCTTGAAGCCCTGAAACTACATTTCGACATTGAGCTCGACGTACCTTACGACAGGCTGCCAGCCCTTCCGACTGGTGCCGGTTAAAAGGACGGATCATACCTGTCGATGCGGTCGGGAATAGCGACGGATTGTCAACATACGAGTCGCCGGACTCAATTTTTTTCCTGAAAGATGATGGGAAACAGGGATTCCCGCGAGTTCTGGTGGTGCACCATGATCAGCCCCTTGGCCCTCTCGACATCTCTGAGAGATAGTGCTTCATAGAGCTGGTGGTGCTCAATACGGATCTGATCTATCCTGTCAATCTTCAACTCCTCGATTCTGAAACGCAAAAATATTTTCTGACTGAGATCCTGATACCTGGCTGAGAGGATCCGGTTACCGGCCATATCGAGGATTGCCAGGTGAAACTCCGTGTCGAGGATGAACAGGTTCCGGTGCACCCGGTCTGAAATCGCTTTTTCGTAGGCCAGCTTCTGTTTTTCAACATTGATCAGCTTTTTTTCCGTGATGTTTTTTATGGCCTGGTCAATAAAGCCGACCTCGAGCACCTCGCGAATCTGATAGAGCTCTTCCGCGTCTTTCTGAGATAAGCGCCTGACCGAATATCCCTGGTTGGGAACAAAATCGAGATACCCCTCCTGGGCCAGGATGCTCAAAGCGTTGTTCACCGGGGTCCTGCTGACTTTTAACTGGTTCGCAAGATCGACAAAGACAAGACGCTGACCGGGAACTATCTCATAGTCCAGCATGAGCTTCATGATCCGGTTGTACACTTTTAAGGTAAGATTTTTGCTTTTTTTCAAACCTGGCTCCTGGGGGGAGATCTGGAAATCGCGTCTGACTGGTGTTTGTCTGGCTGGGTTGGCGCTGTAGTGGCCCATCCATTGGCACACGTCTTCTTATAGTAAAGATAATGTATGCTTGACAACGCTTAAATGACATGTAATATAAAATGTAATATTAATCAAGTGTCACCTTGAGCGACCTGTGATGGGGACACCGAAAAACACCTCAACCTATTGATATATATATATTTTAATGCACCGCCAAAGGCGAGGGAATTATTCCCGTCTTGGTTGAGCAAAACGTCCCCGATATGATAGAATTGTGAGAGATCCTGCCACAATATTGAACTCTGTTGAATACTTAAAATTTAACCAGAGGAGATAGTTTCAGATGACTACGCTGAAAACAAAAGACAAAACCGTGTTGAGATCGCTTGGTTTGGGCGGTTATTTCGGCGGCGGCGCCGAAGGCATGGTGGACGTAAAGAACGGCAAGATCGTCCGGGTCAGGCCGATGCGTTACGGGTGGAAATACAAGAAAGAGGAAATCCGCCAGTGGAAGATGGAGCGCGACGGTAAAACGCTTGAGCCCACCTGGAAATCTCTGCCTGGGCCTTTCTCATTAGGCTATAAAAAGCGGGTCTACTCGCCGAACAGGGTTCCCTTCCCGATGAAAAGAATCGATTGGGATCCCAACGGCGAACGCAACCCCCAGAATCGCGGCAAAAGCAAATTTGTCCGAATCTCATGGGACGAGGCTGCTGAGCTCATCTCCGGCGAAATCAAGCGCGTCCACAAAGAGTACGGCTACAATGCCATCCTCATGCAGGGTGACGGTCACGGCGAGTGCAAAACCATCAACACACCTCACGGACACCCGGGGGTCTTACTCGAATACCTTGGCGGTTTCACTCTCCAGGTGCGCAACCCCGATTCCTGGGAAGGCTGGTACTGGGGTGCCAAGCACGTCTGGGGCCAAGGTGCCCAAGGCATCATGTATCCGGCGGCCAACATCGTCAAGGATACCATCGATCATGCCGACATGGTCCTGTTCTGGGGTTGCGACCCGGAGACCACACCCTGGGGATTCACTGGACAGTTTGCCAGTCGGCTGTGCTATTTCCTGACAGAGGTGGGAATCCAGCAGGTTTATGTCTGCCCTGACTGTAATTATGGTGCCGCCATCCATGCCGATAAGTGGATTCCGGTGCTGCCCAACACCGATGCGGCGCTGCAGTTGGCCATCATCTACATGTGGCTGACGGAAGGAACCTACAACAAAGAATACGTTGAGACACATACCGTGGGTCTGGACAAGGTTGCCGATTATGTGCTGGGCAAAGAAGACAGCGTGCCGAAAACGCCGGCGTGGGCCTCACCGAAATGCGGCGTCCCGGTCTGGACCATCAAGGCATTGGCCCGAGAATTTGCAGAAAAAACCACCTCGATTGCCCACTACTTTGGCGGCGGTTTTATCCGAGGACCTTTCTCCCATGAACCTGCCCGTCTAGAGTGTATCATGCTCGGCATGCAGGGACTTGGCGGACCGGGTGTGCATCAGCATCAGTGGACCTATTTCGGACTGCCACGGGCCGAGGGTTTGGCAGGCACCTTCTTCTGGAACCCCGAGATCGAAGAACAACTGGCCCTGCCGGTGCTCAGCGCCGTATCCGCCTGGCAGAACCAGGTTATTCCCAAAACACTGATCCAGAATGCGTTCCTGACCGATGAGCCAATCACCTTCCGGGGAACCGGAGCACAGAATGCCCTGGTACACGATCAGTTCATCGAATACACCTACCCGATCGAAAAAGAGAAGGAAGGGGTGGAAATACATATGATCTGGTCCGACTGCCCCTGCCGCATCACCTGCTGGAACTATGGCCACGAAACCGAGGTAGCCATGAGAAGCCCCCAGGTCGAATGCTTCGTGGCCCAGCATCCATGGTTCGAGAATGACTGCGTCTACGCCGATATCGTTCTGCCGGCCAACACCTATATGGAAATCGATGACATCATCACCAATATCCGCCAGGGCACGATGCAGCCCAACATCATGATCGCCGAAAAGGCCATCGAACCGGTTGGTGAATCGAAAAGCGATGCCGAGTGCGTGCGCGAGGTCGCCAAAAAGTTTGACGGCATGCTGGAAGAGATGACCGGTGGAAAAACCACTGCAGATCTGCAAAAGGCGGTGTGGGGTCACATGGGCGGAGAAAAGCTGGTCTCCTGGGAACAGCTCAACGAAAAGAGTTACTGGATCTATCCAACAGCGGAAGACTGGGCGGATGATCCTCCTGGGTTCAGGAACTTCTATGAAGATCCTGAAAAATATCCTCTCTCCACACCCACCGGCAAACTGGAGTTCTATTCGCAGGCACTGGCCGAAGCCTATCCCGATGACAAGGAGCGCGGCCCAATCCCGAGGTGGATTGAAAAGAGTCATAACCACGATGAGCGTCTCTCCAGTCACCGGGCCAAAATGTTCCCCCTGCTGATCATGTCCAACCACGGGCGCTGGCGAGTGCACGCCCAGTGCGACGATATCACCTGGACCAGGGAAGTCGAGACTTGCAAGGTGGTCGGACCTGACGGCTACAAGTATGAGCCGTGCTGGATGCACCCGAGCGAGGCAGAGAAACGGGGTATCAAAGACGGTGACATCGTCAAGGTATACAACGAGCGCGGCATCGTTCTTGCCGGTGCCTACGTGACTGAACGGGTGCGCCCCGGGGTGGCCTATGTGGATCATGGCGCCCGACACGACCCGATCAAGACCGGTGAAATAGAGCGCGGCGGCGCCATCAACACCATTACCCCCGGCGCCATCACCAGCGAAAACTGTGTGGGCCAGATTGGCGGCGGCTACCTCGTCGAGGTACAGAAGGTCAGCGGTGAGGAGATGGACACCTGGAGGCGTGAACATCCAGAGGCCTTTGAGAGAAAATATGACCCGGCTGCAGGACTTCGTGTCGAGGCCTGGCTTGCTGACAGAGGAGAGGAATAATGAAAGTATTTGTCTTAGATCTCTCGATTTGTAACGGTTGTTATTGCTGCCAGATCGCCTGCAAGGACGAACATGTCGGCAATGACTGGACTCCCTATGCGAAACCTCAACCGGATACCGGGCAATTCTGGATCGGGTTGACCGAGAAAGTCCGCGGTCATGTCCCGCAAGTCAAGGTCTCCTATCTGCCGCAGCTGTGCCATCACTGCGACGAAGCACCCTGCATCGAGCAATGCGAAGCCGAGGCTATCTACAAGCGTGATGACGGACTGGTCATTATTAATCCTGAGAAATGCGTGGGCTGCAAACTATGTGCCGACACCTGTCCGCACGATGCGATCTTTTTCAACGAAGAACTGAACCTGGCCCAAAAATGCACCGGCTGCAGTCACCTGCTGGACAACGATCCTGAAGAGTGGAGCGTTCCACGCTGCGTGGATCAGTGCCCAACCGAGGCTCTGCGTTTTGGCGAGGAAGAGGACTTCGCCGATTTTATCGCTGAAGCGGAGCCATTCAGGCCCGAGGCAAAGACCAAATCCAGGATCTATTATAAAGGGCTGCCGAAAAAATTTATCGCCGGCACCTTATACGAACCTAATATTGAAGAAGTTATTATCGGTGCCACCTGCACCTTGAAAGACCTCGAGTCCGGCGCAGAGTTTACCGAAACGACCAACAATTTTGGTGACTTCTGGCTCAAGGAGCTTCCCGACGACAGGACCTTCACCCTGACCATCGAAAAGGACGGGTACTCTAAGGTAGTAGAAGGCCTGACCACGGATATCGACCGCGGTCTCGGTGATATCCCTATGGCTATGAAGAGCTGATCTCTCCTCAAAGATCAGGGGCGGCTGCAGACTGTGTCCGCTTGCCGCCCCTGACTGCAGTTTCTCACTGATTCACTCAACCAAGCCCAAGCAGTTCCACCCTATAGATGAGGGTCTGGCCGGCCAACGGATGGTTGCCGTCCAGCGTTACCCGATCTCCGCTCACTTCTCTTACCATAAAATTGGCCCGTTCACCGTCACGATTCTGGTATTGAATTGTCCGCCCCGGTACAAGTTTCAAGTCCTCAGGAAATGCTTCACGGTCGACCTGTAGAATCAGATCGTCGTTATATACGCCGTAGCCCTGTTCTGGTCCTATTGTAATGTCGCGTACTTCATTAACACTCATACCGATCACGCCCTGCTCAAGTGGTTCAAGGACTTTCCCTCCACCGATGGTAAAGGTGAGTGGTCTGGTGCTCTGGGCATCGACCTGCTTCCCATCTTCCAGGATTATCGAATAGCGCAAGGTTACCGTACTGCCTTTATCTGCCGTACTCACTCCCATCTAGCCGCCTCACTTTCTTTAATTTTTACAAGGCCTGCTGACCGATACCCTTAGCCCATCAGATTCGCAGTGTTTCCCGCACCTCTTCTTCCCTAAAACCGACAACAACTTTATCGCCGACTACTAGAGTGGGAAAGGTGCAGCGCTTGTTAAACTCTTTAACTTCCTGTACCATCTCCCGGCGGGCCGAGCCCTCCAGCTCGTCCACGTTGACAAAGCTGAAATCGACCTGGTTCAGTTCCAGAAATTCTATCAACGCCTTACAGTGCAGGCAGGTGCTCACCGCATACAGCTTCACCTCACCTCGATCACCCATTATGTTATTGAGCATCAGTGGGGACTACCGTCACCGGAATTGGGGAAAGCTTGAGTACCGATTTGATGCTGCTGCCGACAGAGTTTCTGCCGAGCATCCCTCGTTGGGACCCTAATATAATGATATCGCACTCGTTCTCTTCAGCAGTTTTAATGATGGTCTCGGCTATGTCACCGGCACTGATAATCACTTCTCTTGAGTGAAACGCACAACTCTCTTCATCCATTCCAACCTTTTCGCAGAACTCCTGGATTTCCTCCAGTACCTGAGACGAAAGCCTTTTGCCGGTCAGTGATTTATGGATGTCATCCTTTTTGGCCTGCATCAGCTCCTTCCACTCGTGTTTACCGACCAAGCCTTTAAACCGTCCTTCAATACTTTCAGGTATCTCTTCTATGATATAGAGAATATAGAGCAGGGCCTTGTTGCGAATGGCCATGGCCACCGCGAACTCATATGCCTGCTGGCAGCCAGGGGTCAGATCGGTGGCAAACAATATTACGTCAATTGGTTTCAACATATTAATTTATTTTAAGATTTTCATTTAACAAGAAGATCAGCAACCGGACTCTCCTTCGAAATCGCTCAGTCGCAGCAGGAAGATCAGGGGAAGTCCAACCAGCATTGCCCCTCCTATCACCGATATTCCCGTACCGAAAGAGAAAAACTTGGCCAGATAACCAATCACCAGGGGGGCGCCTCCAGCTCCTATCAAATAGGCCAGTGGCGGTCCCATGGCACTGATAACCGATCGCAGCGTGGGAGGTACAACTCGGGCAAGTGCCCCGTAAATCACCGGGAAGAAAGCCGTGAGTACAGCCGACTGCAATAAAAGAGCAGCAATCAGCGGCCCGCCCTCAACCAGGCCGAGCGCAACCGTCAGAAGCGCCGCTCCCCCAAGTGTTAACCACATAAACCGCTTTTGTCCAATTCTATCGGCTGCTATTCCGGCGAAGAAGACTACCAGAAAGCCCGAAAGTTGCGACAGCCCGATTATGGTGTTTGCCTTGGCCAGGGACAACCCCTTCTCGTGCACAAAGTAGAGCGGCAGCATCGCGTTCATACCTGCGTTACCGGCAATTGCCAGTGACAGCAGGATGGTAATCCACCAGAAAGATGGCAGCGCAGCAACTCGCTTCATATTTGCAGGACTTATCCTCTGTCCTGGGAATTGACCACCTTCACTTTTCATCGTAAAAAGCAGCGCCGAAGCCAAGGAAAGCAGCCCCCAGCAAAGCAGAACCTGACGCCAGGAAAACCACTGGAGCAGCAGCGCAGCGATCAGCGGAGCGCTGACAAAGGACAATGGCGGCGCGCATTGGTGCACTGCCATTCCCTTGCCCCAGTCCGATTTCTGGATCTCGGCAGTTATGGTGGCAACGGCCGATGGAAGATGGAGGAAGCCGGTAAAGCCGATGATTACCAGAAGTACACTGATGCCAGCAAAACTCCTGACAAAGACAAAAAACAGCAAGGCTAAACCCAACAGCCAGGCGGAGAATTGCAAAGTCCCCCGATGATTCAAGCGTGAGGAGAGAAGACCGGAAAAGATCGGGGCCAACAGATACCCGACCCCAATCATCAGAAACAAAGAGCCGGCCTGCACATGATCTAAATCGAGATCATTCTGGATTTCCGGCAGCAAAGGGCCAAAGATAACTCGGCTTACAAAACCCAGGTAAAAGAGCCAGGCCAAAGAGACGGTCAGACCGATTTTATCGCCAAACGGTTCCGGCATCGGGCAATCGTATAAACCAATATCATCATCCATGGGGGCTCACAGTATTGGGATGGTTACCAGCCATCGCTTTTGTCTCACAGAATGAAACGTGCCCGACATCACTGCCGGAAGAACAACAGTGTGGTCAGCATGCCTATCTCTTTCATCGGCGCCAGCTAACAGCTTCAACTCACCCACCGAACCACTATATGCCAGGCCTCATACGGTGTCAACAACGACACCGATTAACATTTTATTTAACTGTAATTACGACACTTAACGACACCAAATCCCGCAATATTTTACATGCAATAGCTCTTGACACAGAACCGGCAATAGGTGTAGATTAAGTCGTGAGCAACGGTTACTTTCAGGTTACCAACCCGAACCCCGAATGTTCCAACATATGAAACTTTTACTTTTCGAAATGTCTTTACCTACGACTTTCTATTTCTTGAAACTATTTTACCGAGCCAGACAACGATCAAAGCCTGAAGCAATCACCTTAACCTATGGGCATGGATATTAAGGAGAATATTATGACAGCTTTTACCAAAGATCCCTACAGCGGGTTGCAGTTGATTGAGCTCAGTCATGAGTGGGGTCACGGCGTTCCCTCTTATCCCGGACAGGATGATGTGAAAATGTTCAGAGGGGTAAAACACGGCCAGCACGGCGTCCTTGCCTGGAAGATTAACACCGTCATGCACACAGGCACCCATATGAATGCTCCTATCCATATGGTGCAGATGGCCAAAGATTTGGCTGCCATCGAACCCGATCGATTATTTGGCAACGGCGTCGTAATTGGCGTTCCTAAAACCAGCTTCGAAGTAATCACGAGCGCTGACCTGGAGGCTGCGGGTCCAGATATCAGAGAAGACGACATCGTTGTTATCGTAACCGGTTGGCATCATAAATACTCCGACGCACTCGAATATTACGGTGAATCCCCGGGACTGTCAAAAGATGCGGCGGAGTGGCTGGTTGCCCGGAAATGCAAGCTTGTGGCGGTCGATACCCCCCAGATAGACCATCCACTGGCTACCTCGCTTGGTCCGCACCGCGGCGGCCCCCTGATGAATCGTTTGGTTGCGGCTTACCAGGAGGCAACGGGGCTGGACCCCGAAAAAGAACACCCCGAATGGAATATTGCCCACCGGACCATCGCCGGGGCTGACATCCCCACCATTGAGCAGGTCGGCGGTGATGTGGACGAACTGATAGGCAAGAGGGCCACCTTTGTCGCGACCCCCTGGAAATTTGAATATGGCGACGCCTGTCCGGTCAGATTTGTCGGTATGATCGATCCGTCTGGAGACTATCGCATCCCCGCCGGCAATTAAGCAGCAGAGGAGAAACCACCATGAGCCTTGAAATATACAACTTGAGCCATACCTTCCAGAATCACATGCCAGAGTGGCCTTCGAGCCCGGGTGTCAATGTCACCGTCAACAAGTTCCATGCCAAGGATGGCGTCTACCAGGTCAACTGGGAAGGGATCATGCACCGCTGCACCCATATGGATGCCCCCCTCCATGTCACCGAAAACACACCAGGTATCAGCGAGTACCCATTGTGGCGTTTGGCCGGCACCGGGGTGGCCGTGTCCATACCCAAAGAAAAATGGGGGGTCATCAGCCCTGAGGATCTGGAAAAGGCCGACCCGGCCATCCAGGAAGGCGATATCGTCATGATCAACACCGGGTTCCACCGCAAGTGGGGTGACAACACCGACTATTTTGCCTACGGCTGCGGCATCTCCGGTGCCGGAGCCCAATGGCTGGTCGATAAAAAGGTAAAATGCGTCGGCTACGGCCACCAGGCCAACGACCATCCGATCGCCACCAAGCTGGTGGACCACGGTCTCGGACCGTCCCAGCCCCACCTGATCGACGAATACAGGGAATACACCGGCAGGGACCCGGAGGAAGACTTTCCATTATGGGAAGATGCCCATAAAAACCTGATGGTCAAAGGAGGTATTCCGGGCATCGAAAATATCGGTGGAGACATAGACAAGGTAACCGGCAAACGCTGCTTCTTCATGGCCTTTCCCTGGCGCTGGGTCAAGGGCGACGGCTGCATCGTCCGGGTCCTGGCCGTTGTCGACCCGGATCAGAGTTTTCGTTTTGAAACCGGGGCTTAGCCGGCACCTTCCATTCACAGTTCAGGCCTGAGTGACAGGACCACTGCAGGCCCGTTTGGTACGCGGATAGTATGTAATATGTAATGTAAAAAAACTCTTGACAACCTGGTGCAGCTTAACCATAAAGTTACTAACAAATAGCAAGTTCCTCTTACCATCACCCATAAAGCTGGAGATATCCGATGGCGAAAAGACGATTAACAAATTGTACCAACGGCGGGCCGATATCGGTGCATGTCGAAGATGATAAAGTGACCCGGATTGAACCTCTGGTTATTGACGACAAGGATTACAAGTCGTGGGTTATTTCAACTGACGACGGAGATTATGCTCCACCCAGAAAAGTGACGGTACCACCATTTGTGTATACCGAACGAAATCGTCTGTATTCGGAAAATAGAATCAAGTATCCGATGAAACGCCTTGATTTTGATCCTCATGGTGAACGCAACCCGGAAAATCGCGGCAAATCTGGATATGAACGGATAAGCTGGGCTGAAGCCATAGATATCGTTGCCGGTGAAATCCAACGGATCGGGAAGGAACATGGGCCTTCCGCGGTTACCGGGATGACCTCGTCTCACCACAACTGGGGAATTGTCGGTTACAAGATGGGGCCGTTTGCTCGCTTCATGGAGATGATTGACTATACGCCAATTCTTGACAATCCGGATAGCTGGGAGGGCTGGCACTGGGGAGCCACTCATACCTATGGTTTTTTCTGGCGGGTAGGTATGCCGGAACAATATGACTTGCTGGAGGATGCCCTTAAACATACTGAGATGATTGTTTTCTGGTCCAACGACCCTGACTCGACCAGAGGCATCTATACCGGGCAGGAGTCTGTCATCTGGCGCCAATGGTTGAAAGACAAGGGTATTGAGACGGTATTTATAGACCCCTTTTACAATTACACCAATGCGGCGATGGACGGTAAGTGGATTCCGGTAAAACCGGGTACCGACACCTGTCTGGCCATGGCTATCGCCCACGTCTGGGTTGAAGAAGACACCTATGACAAAGAATATGTCGAGACCCGAACCGTCGGCTTTGAGGAGTTCAAGCCGTACCTTCTTGGGGAGACGGATGGGGTGGAGAAAACGCCCGAGTGGGCTGAACAGGAATCAGGGGTTCCCGCTCGCACCATTCGTTCTCTGGCACGGCAATGGGCCTCAAAGGTTACCGCCCTGTCGGCAGGTTCCAGGGGAGGAGAAGGCGGGGCTTGCAGGCAGGCATATTCGACCGAGTGGGCCCGCATGATGGTGCTGCTGCAGGCCATGCAAGGATTAGGAAAACCTGGGGTCAGCATCTGGGGAACGACCATGGGCGCGCCGACAAATACTACCCTCTGGTTCCCCGGTTACGGAGACCCACAAGGACAGATGGGGCGCTCGCCGGCGGCTGACCACCGCCCTCAGAATGCGACTAAACAGCGTTTATACCGGCCCATTGTCCCTGATGCCATTCTCAACCCGCCAATCAAATGGCGCGGAGAAGGGTTCTGCAACAAGAGTATCGAACAGCAGTTCACCGAATTTGAATATCCCATGGAGGACCATTCACCGGTAAAAATGTTTTACCGCTACGGCGGTTCTTTCATCGGCACGATGCTTGATACCAGTAAATGGCTTCGCATGTATCAAAGCCCAAATCTTGAGTTTGTCGTTAACCAGGATTGCTGGTGGTCTGGGGAAACCGGTTTTGCCGATATTATTCTGCCTGCCTGCACCAATCTGGAGCGGGAAGATGTCGGTGAATGGGGAACGCCGGGCGGGCAGACCATGCACGCCAGCAACGGAAATAATCATCGCGTCATCGTGCGGATGAAGAAATGTATCGACCCCTTGTGGGAGTCGAAATCGGACTATCAAATATTTTCGCTGATTGCCGAACGTCTGGGTCGTGGTGAGGAATATACTGAAGGGAAGACCGAGCTGGATTGGGCCAAGCGGTTTTTTGAAATTTCTGATTTGCCCAAACATATAAGCTGGGAAGAGTTTGATGAAAAAGGATATTACGTTGTCGGTCTGGAAGATGATTTTAAGTCGACGCCGGCACTGCGCTGGTTTGCCGAGGGCCGACCATGTGACACTCCGGATGTGAGAAATCCCAAGAGAGAGACCGAGCTTGCAGATCAGCTTGGTACCTATACAGGTAAGATCGAGTTTGCTTCGAAGAGTCTAAGAGACAACTTTCCCGATGACGAGGAAAGGCCGGTAGTTCCCCGCTATATAAGGGCCTGGGAAGGTGAGCACAGCAAAGAGGCTGAGCAATACCCTTTCTTATTGGTATCACCGCATCCGCGTTTCACTTTTCATACCCATTATGACAAGCACAGCAGCTGGCTCAATGATATTCCTCTGCACCGGGTAAAAATTAACGGTTACGCCTGGTGGCCTGTTAGAATTCATCCTCTTGATGCAGAAAAAAGAGGTATTCAGGATGGAGATATCGTTAAGCTGTTCAATGATCGAGGAACCGTGCTGTGCGCGGCGGTTATAACCCAGCGTATTCATCCAGGCGTCATTCACAGTTATGCCTCTTCCGCCAGCTATGACCCGATAGATCCGGGCAATCCGGACTCTCCGGATCGCGGCGGATGCGTTAACTTACTTACCTCGTCTCGTATGATGTCAAAAAACGTAGCTGGAATGGCACCCAATTCCTGCATGATAGATATAGCAAAATGGGAAGGAGAAATGTGATGAATATTGTACTCCATATTGATGTGGCTAAAGTTACCGGCTGTTACAGCAACGTGCTTACCGCCAAAGACGCATTATCTGCTGACGGAGTGGAGAATCCGGAGGTTCCCATTCGAGTAGAAGAAGTTGAATATGGTACGTACCCAAAAATCAAGGTGGATTACATTCCGATTTACGACCAGGGTATTGAAGGGGTGTTCGGCAGTGATTGGAAACAACTGGATTTTATAGTCAACAGTTGCCCCGCAGGGTCTGTTACTTGCGGTGATCTGGATGATCCGCAAAGTGAAATTTCAAAAATCAAAGCAACAGGGGATTTTGAGACATTGCCGGCTCAATACGGAGCATCTGCGCCTGGTGTTTATTATTCAAATTTACCCAAGCGGCTGCTCTGTGGAGAGGTGATTTTCGAAACTGACCAAGGTGCTGGGGCGGCAGGTATTGAAGTTTCTCTTGAAGGTGGCCCTGCGGAAATGAGCACGCCTACGGATGGTTTTGGCGACTTCGAATTTAAAGGCCTTGATTTTGATCGCAGCTACGTTGTAACCATTTCAGCGCCGGGGTTCGCTGCCAAAAAGTTTTCAATTGAACCAGGTTCGCACATTGACCTTGGGCTGATTGTTCTGGAGGCCGATTAATTTTCTGAATATTAGCAGCGCAGCTGAAGCTGAACACCACCTTAGTGGACCTGTCCCGTACCCGCCTGCTCAGGTTTTCTGATTTTCAGCGAACGAGCCGCATATTCATTGCTCTCCCGCTCTTGTCCCATTTTTTTATAGAGACCGGAGAGCGTTTCAAATACGGTTGCCAGGTGCATCTGATGTGCATCTTTGTCCTTCTCGAGGATCTTTTTGGATCTGAGCAATGCCTGCTCGGCCTGGTCGTATTTTTCCGATTCAATATAGAGGGTAGCCAGGTTGTGATGACTTTGGGCCGCGGCGGGATGAGCATCGCCTTGCGCCTGCTGCCAAATGGCTAGGGACCTCTCCAAAAGCGCAACAGCTTCAGACGTTTTTCCCTGCCCTCGATAAATAGCGGCCATATTGTCAAGCGACTGGGTGATGGCTGGGTGGTCCTGCCCAAATACCGTTTCTCTTATCTTCAGAGCTTTTTGATGCTGCCGTAAAGCGAGAGCGTGATCGCCGCGGCGATCATAGATTATGGCGATATTGTTGAGCGATTGCGCCACGGCGGGGTGGTTGGTACCAAACGATTTCTCCCTTATAGCAAGTGATGATTCAACCAGGGCAAAGCCTTCTTCAAGTTGTCCTCCGTTAATATACATTTCCCCGAGGCTGTTCTGTGCCTCGGCCAGGGCCGGGTGATCGGCCCCGAGAGATGCGCTATAAATGTGGATGGCCTCTCTATACAGTGTCTCGGCTTTCTCAGCCCTCCCAGTTGCACCATATAAGGTTGCCAACCGATCTATTGCCGCCCCGGCCTCGGGATGTGGATCTTTATAAGCATGGGTGTAGATTTCGATTGCCTGATTCAACAGTGGCTCCGCTGCCTGGAAAAGGCCCTGGCTCAGATACACCTCCGAGAGATGGGCAAGCGTTCCGGCAAACTCCGAATGTTCCGGTCCGATACTGTTTTCGAAAATTGACAGAGCGCGACGCAACTTTGTTTCGGCACCTTCAAAATCACCCTGATGCCGATCGATCACTGCCAAACCTTTTAAGACCACTGCCAGTTCAGGTTCTGCCCCGCTCCTTTCTTCGATAGCCTGACGCGCTTTTTCCAGATACATTCTCGCCGGTTCCGCCCTCCCTGCTTCCAGGTAAAGTGTCGCACAGGTATTATACACGGATACCAGTAAGGACTGGTCGGTCGCGGCTTTGGCTTCATAGATGGAAACGATTTCCTCGACCTGGCGATCAGCTTCCTCGTCACGTTGTTGGAGAAAATATAGTTCAGCCAGATTAAGCTGCGTCTCACCCACCTCCAGCGCCCCCTTGCCGTGAATCTCTTCGCTTACTTCAATCGACTGCCTTAAGGACTGCTCGGCCTGGTCGTAATTTCCTGTTAGATGATACAACTCCCCCATATTGTTCAAGGTAACAGCCACGCTTTCATGACGGTCGCCATGTTCAGCCCGGGCGCTGTCAAGCGTCTTCTGCAGGCGGGCTGCTGCCTGCTCCAGGTCGCCTTTGTGCATCAGATCTATTGCCTGTTTATTCAACTCTTTCCATCGCTCTGTCATGCGTTGCTCCCTGGCCTGCGCCATTGTTGCCAATCCGGGTATTGTTCAAATCCTATGATCCGGAGAAACCATAGGGATGGGCAACAACATAGTACCGAGTTTTTGAAAGTACAACGTCCTGCTGCAGAAAGGAAAAAACAGGCCCCTGGAACAAGGTAGGCGTTGAGGATGGCAGGTCCTGTGTGGGAAAGGACCTGCCGAGACCAGGGTGTATTACACAGTCAATATGGTTGTACCGCTGTTGCCCATCAACCCATACGTCTGGGCCATGGCAACCTTGGCACCATCAACTTGACGCTCGCCGCAACGGCCCCTGAGCTGATTTGCACACTCAATGACCTGCCAGATGGCCTGCGCTGACAGCGCTTCGCCGTGAGATGAGAAACCGCCGCTCGGGTTTACCGCCAGCCGGCCGTCGATCCTGGTCTCTCCGTCGCGCAGCATTTTGTCTGCTTCTCCTTCCCCACAGAAGCCGCAGGTTTCGAGGTACACCAGATAGTGCCAGGAGCTGTTGTCGGGCAGTTCCAGCACGTCAATGTCTTCGGGGCCGATGCCCGATTTCTCATATGCCTGCCGGGAGGCAGAGTAGCTTTCACTGAGCATCGGTGCTTCGGCGACTGATGGGCAGGACAGGGCGGAGATACGGATAGTCGGGTCGCCGTAAATGGCGCTGCCCATCGTGGTGGCATTAATCTTAACCGGGTTATCAGCCTTGCTGATCAGCTCTTCGTCAGCCGTCATGATAAGAGCCGCTGCTCCGGTACTGACCGGACAGATCTCGAAAAGTCTCAGGGGCTCACAGACGTAGACGGAGTTCAACACTTCTTCCAGACTGTAGGCCTTTTTAAACCGGGCCTCAGGATTTTTTGAACCATACTCGCTCATCAGCACTTTGACCAGCGCCAGATCTTCCTCGGTGGTATCGTATTTGGCCATTCTCTTGGTGCATTCCAGGGCCCAGTAGATCGGGTTGGGCATGCCACCCATTTTCCATCGAATCACGTCCCTGTCCTGGACGGCATTGTCCGACTTGGCCGTCAAAAAGCCTTTAGGCGAGACATCGGCGCCAAAGGCCAGGGCTGTATCGGTCTCCCCGGCGACGACACTGTTGAATGCCATCCTGATTGCTGCTGATCCAGTGGCACAGGCGTTGTAGACATTTACTACCGGTATTCCGGTCTCACCAAAAATCGACTCCAGATACTGACCGGAAAGGTGGCCGGCGTTGCCGCCGTAAATAAAAATCCCGGCCATGATCGACTGAATCTTCTGCCACTCGATGGCTGCATCCTTCAGCGCACCCTCAACTGCCACCGCGGCGAAGTCGGCGAATACCTGCTCTGAGAAACCCATCCAGGGGTGAATCCCGGTTCCAATTATATAGACATCTCTCATTGTCATTTCCTCAATATGATTTTATATATCGGTTACTTGGCGGCTTTAAAAGCCCAGGTCACCACCTGCTGTTTTTCTTCATTGGAATACATAGCCAGCGTGGTCGTTTCCATTTCCATTCCCAACTCGAGTGCCTCCAGATCGGTGTCAGTGATGATGCCTGCCACCTGGATTTTTTCTTCTTCGAACTCAACCAGGCCGATACCGTACGGAGTGATCTTTTTCTCAGTCTTAAAAGGCGGGGGACACGGATAATGCTGGATGGTGTAGCTCGCCAACTTGCCTTTGCTGGGTAGAAGGACATCTTCAACACCCTCACGCGAGCAGCCGGGACGATGTTGATAATGCTCCCTGGGAAAGAAATAGGTTCCGCACGAGTTGCATTTTGCACTCATCAGCCTGATTTCACCAGTCGACCAATCCACGAGATTCGGAATTCGCGCCACTGTATTTGCCATGTTTTCCATAGTCTGACTCCTCTCCAACTCAAATCTTATTTATAAATTCCTTGTTAACCACGGGTACTCTGCCAATTAGGATTTTGGTTCAAGATCGGGGTCGCTCAGCGGCCGACAAAGTTGGGCTTTCTTTTCTCAAGAAATGCATTCACTCCCTCTTCCTTGTCTTCCAGTGAAAGCGCCAGGGCATACATCTCATACTCATAGTCCAGCCCATCCTGCAGGCTGGTCTGCATACCCTTGTTAATTGCCTGCTTGGCAAGTTTTAAGGCAGCCGAACTCTTGGCGGCGATTTTGGCTGCCACTTCTTTGGCCGCGTCCATCAGTTCATCCATGGGCACCACCCGGTTGACCAGACCGATCCGGTCCGCTTCATCGGCCCTGATGATATCGCCGGTAAAGATCAGTTCTTTGGCACGGCATGGCCCGATGAGCCGCTGCAGCCGCTGGGTGCCGCCGCCGCCTGGAATGATACCGAGATTTATCTCCGGCTGGCCGAATTTGGCCTTTTCGGAAGCAATAATCAAATCGCAGGCCATGGCAATCTCACAGCCGCCTCCTAGACAAAACCCGTTTACCGCGGCGATAACCGGTTTACTCAGTTTTTCAACGATTGAGCCCAGTCTGACGATATTGTGCGCCATAAACGAAGTTGTGGCATGAAATTCCTTTATATCTGAGCCGGCCACAAAGGATTTCCCTGATCCGGTCAGGATCAGCACTTTGATGGTGTCATCGTTTTCTACATCCCGGGCGGCTTCGGTGAATTCTGCCCTGGTTTTGATGTTCAGGGCATTCATAGCCTCCGGCCGGTTGAAGGTGATGACGGCGATATTGTCTTGTTTCTCGTAAATGATGTTGTCGTAGGCCATGGTCTCCCCTCTAGGCTGATAACTTTTGTTGGCGGATACCGTACTCACACAATTTACTGAGGGCCTTGACCCCCGAAATCAAGGATGGGAACACCGGCAGATCCTTGCCGAGTTCATCCATAATAACATTCTTGTAGCGGTTGTAACCGACGATCATGCAGACAACCACCGGCTTGTCTACATCCCGGACGATTTTCTGAATAATCTTTTTCTGCACCGCTTCCTGGGTGTATTCGAAGCCGGCCAGAATAATTACCGCGGCATCGATGTTTGGGTCGCTGAAAGCGTCATAAAACGTGTTCTCCAGGGTCTTGGTAAAACCGATTTTGGTCACCGAAAAATAGAGGTCAACAGGGTTTGATACCGGGGTATCAAACATGTCCTTTAGTTTTTCAGTCGTCTCCGGCGTCATTTTAGGGAGTTCAAGACCATGGCCGGCGCACAGATCAGAGACATTAACGCCGACGCTGCCGGCCAGGGTGATCACCGCGATCCGGTTGCCTTTGGGAAGCGGCTGGGTTGAAAAAACCTTGGCGAAGTCCTTGAGCTCGGTGAAATCGTCAGCCATGATCATGCCGGTCTGTTTCACCGCGGCTTCGACAATCTTGGCGTTGCTGGCGATACTGCCGGTATGACTCATGGCCGCCTTGGCGCCTGCCTCGGTACGCCCGCCGCTGAGAAAGATTACCGGTTTTTGGGCGGCAACCTTTTTGGCGATCCTGGTCAGGTTTCTGCCATCGGTAACCGTTTCCAGATACATTGAAATCACCTCGACCTCATCTTCGTTGCCAAAGTACTCCAACAGGTCGTTTTCGTTGACGTCGCACTTATTGCCTATGGAACACACCTTATTGACGGCCAGGCTTTCGTTTTCAACGATGTCCGAAGCCATGCCAGCCGCCAGAAGGCCGGATTGGCCGATGAGCACCACGTTGCCGTTGGGAACCTTCTTGGTCATGGGATAAATTGAGGTGACGATATTGCGGGAGACGATGCCCGAGCAATTCGGGCCCATAACTCTGATATCATTTTTCTTTGCAATATCAACAATCTGTTGCTGAAAAGATACCCCTTCACCTCCCATCTCGGCAAAACCGGCAGACTCGATGATGACGGCCTTGACCCCCTTGTTGGCACACTCCTGCATGGTCGCCACGGTCAGTTTCGGAGTCGGCAGTGCGGTGACAACCAGGTCAACCTCTCCTGGAATTTCCGTCACTGAGCGATATACCTTATGGCCCAGGATCTCATCTGATTTCGGGTTAACCGGATAGACCTCTCCGGCAAAATCGCTGTCGACGATATTTTTCACAATTACATAGCCAAGTTTTCCCGGGGTTCCACTGGCCCCGATAACCGCCACTGATTTCGGTTTAAAGAATAATTCCATCATGGTTGCACCGTCCTTCTGGTTATCTTTTAGAAATTCACCCGCTCACTGCTCAAAATGATGCGGGCATCAACGACAACGGCGCCGTCGCTGTAGGCGAACACCGGGTTCATATCGATCTCCTCGATCCCGGGAGTGTCGTTGACGAAATCAGATAGCTTTACCAGCATCTCCTGAAGACAGGGAACATCGGCAGACTCCTGCCCCCGATATCCTTCCAGCAGTTTTTTACCCTGTATTTCACTGGTCATATCGACGGCATCGTTGTTATCGATCGGCACAATGCGAAACGAGACATCTTTGAGCACTTCCACCAGAACACCGCCGAGGCCGAACATGACCACCGGTCCGAAGCTGGCATCCCTAATCATGCCCATGATGATTTCGATTCCCGCCTTGGCCATGCCCTGCACGGAAACCCCTTCGATATCGGCATCCGGAGCATAGGCCCGGCAGGAGGTCATGATCTCATCGTAAGCTTTTTCCACTGCCGCTTTGTCAGGCAGATTGACTTTAACCCCACCGGAATCACTTTTGTGGGTGATGTCCACCGATGACACCTTCAGAACCACCGGGTAACCGATCTCCTCACTGATCGACACAGCCTCTTCCCTGCTGGCCGCAAGCACGGTCCTGGTGCAGTTTATGCCGGCCTCACCGAGGATTTGTTTGGCCTCGATCTCAGTGAGCACCGTTCTCTTCTCTTCCCGGGCCTGACTCAAAATCTCAGCTGTAGTCATAGCGTTTCCCTCACCGCTCCTTTTAAGGCGGAGCTGTTCATTAGTTGATTCTGCTAGGCTGCGGTCAATCCCCCATCGACATAGATGGTCTGACCGGAGACAAAGCTGGCGGCATCTGAACACAGAAAAACCACGGCCCCGACCATGTCCTCGGGCATTCCTATCCTGCCCATCGGCACCGCAGCGGCATATTTGGCGGCAAGTTGCGGATCTTCGGCTATGTGTTTGGTTCCCGGAGTAATTACCAGGGCCGGGCCCAGAGCGTTGACCCTGATGCCGCTGGGCGCCCATTCCAGAGCCAGCGCTTTGGTGATCAATTCAACCGCACCCTTGGTGGCACAATAACCGGCATTACCACCGGTATAGCCTCGAATACCGCGAACCGACGAGAGGTTGACGATGGCTCCCTGATGCTGGTCGCGCATAACCCTGCCCACCACTTTGCAGGCCGCCATGGTACCCTTGACGTTCACCTCGAACAGTTTATCCCAGTCCTCCAGCGGATAGTCAAAGGCGTCCCGTTTTATATTCATGCCCATGGCGTTGACCAGGATATCTATTTTACCGTATTTCTCGACCACCGCATCGACCAGGCTCTGAATACTGCTCTCATCGGTAACATCGGCGGCAAGCGCAAGCGCCTCGCTGCCGGTTTCCGTGGAAATTTTCTCGGCAACTGCATCGATGGTCTGCTGATTTCGGCTCGATACCACCACCGTCGCCCCCTGATAGCCCAAGCCCAGGGCAAGCGCTTCACCGATGCCGCCGGCTCCGCCGGTAACCACTGCGACTTTGCCATCCAATCTGAACATATCTTTCATGTCACCCTCTCTAGTATGCGTTTTTACATGTCATCGATAAGAAAAATTATGGAGTGATGATAAAGACGAGAACTTCGGCCGGCTTACCGTTGTTGATCACCATATCCCGTTCTTCGCCGGGAGCGATGTAGATGCAGTCACCTTTGCCCAGCACATGTTTTTCGTTGGGACCGCTGACAGTGATGGAGCCTTTTACCACATAGTAGACCCGTTCCTTGGGGGAGGAGGACATTTCCGCCCCCCCGTTTGGTTGAAAGTAGGAGTAGCAGACGGTGGTCCGCTGAGTGTCGGCTTCGGTAAATTTCTGCAGGCCGTAGACTTCAGAATGTTTGGCCGCCTCATAGGGAATTCCCTCGGCATCCTTTACGCTGATCATAGCTCTCCCTCTCTTTTAAAATGAAAGCAACGGGCTCAGGTCTCCAGGACTCGTTTCCCGGTTCCACACCCACCCACTGGTAAGTTCTTCGGAACAAATACGATCTCGCCAAGATTGACATGGCGGTGCAGCTTTAATCAAATTTTCAACGGCTTATAACTTTCCACAACAACGCTGCGAGAGAGGTTTCAACTTTCAGTTCTTTGTCGACTGTTCGTTGCCTCAGGACCCAGGCCCACACTATGTTTTATAATGCGGAACTTAATCAAGCTTTTTCAAACAGAATACACGACAAGTATCCCATGTCAACCATTTTTGCATGTAATACAGGTATCGCATTATTGATGTATATATAACTGATTAATAAGAATTAATTTAAGATTAAGCCGGCTAAGTTTTCAACCAATTGCGTTTTAGCTTGACAGCTCGGAGAATCCATTCTATTTGTTCCACCATGCGGAACAAACAACCATCCAAGAGCAAATACTCATGTTAAACGGACCAGAAAAAAACCAGACGGACAAATTTAATGGCAGGCAGAATGGAACCAATGAGTCTTCAGCCGAGAAGGCCTTGAATATATTGCTCGCTTTTTCCTCTTCTACTAAAGAGATGGGAACCACAGAGCTCAGCCAGAAGCTCGGTATGCACAAGTCGACCACCAGCCGGCTGATAAAAACTCTGGTAGCCGCCAACTTTCTGCAGCAGAATCCGGCCACCAGAAAATATTTGCTGGGAATGTCGGCTTACCAGATAGGTTATGCGGCAAACAGATCTCTTGATTCCCGTCTGCTGTCAATCGCCCAGCCCCATCTTTATGAACTTGCTCAGCAGACCGGCGAAAGCGTGGCTCTTGAACTTTTGTCAGGTACGAATGTGATTCTGGCAAGCCATGTCGAAGGCCCCAGCCACCTCAGGTTCAACTTTCAACAGGGAGAGATTGTACCGATCAACGTAGCCGCCGGGGCAAAAGCAATTTTAGCCCACAGCGATCCTGATTTTCTCGAGTCATGCCTGCAGCGTGAATTCGAGAAATTCAATGAACGGACCATTGTCTCCAAAAAGAAGTATCGTGCCCTGTTGAAACAGGTGAGAAAGGACGGCATCTCTTATGACCGGGGTGAGCGTTATGTTGACATTCACGCCATGGCTGTGCCCATTCATTATGGCGGCATAACCCCCAAAGCTGCAGTAATCATTGCCGGACCTGCCTCCAGGCTGACCGACTCATTTCTGAAATCAGCCGACCAACCTCTGAGGGAGACCGCCAGTAAAATCTCTGAACTGCTCCATTCCTGAGCACAGCTGAACGTTTCGTCTTCAGCGCCGGTAAGCGCCCTCCTAAAGTCTCCGATATATCGGGCGGTACTCCATTATTTTGGATTACAAAGGGAGGTTCTGAGCCTCCTCCGCCTCCTCCCATGACCCTCCTGCTGTTCAATATTCGCTGCAGTAAGGCTCTCCGCTTCGGTCAATGCAACAAAACTGCGGATGGCATGCTTATTGAAACACCAATTGTCAGCAGACGCGATCGTCGCCACTGCACTCCTGTTGCAGGGTCAATCAAAACAGAGGCACACAACAATGGCAGATCTGAAGCTCAAAGATAAAACGG
>NODE-52-length-38944-cov-7.03392_pt1 | contig 38944 bp, 31 predicted proteins | sample MGYA00139097_ERZ477577 | MGnify/ENA metagenome assembly ERZ477577
TTCTCAACAAGAAGTTTCAATTGCAACATTAGCTTGGCAGAATCTACTGTGTCCAAACCAAAAGCAAAAGTGTTAGACGAATCCGTGATTGCTAACCCCGTTCTTTTTAATCCAAAATCTACAGCAACTATTTTCCCCATATTGCAAAGATATTCTGATTATTGATAAATCGTGTGACAAATAAAACAACATATAGAAAGGACGACTGATTTCTAATAAGCAAGCCAAATATCCATAGGGATAACTATTTTTGTCGAAACAAAATTAAGATGAGAGCAATTATTGAGGAAGCATGGGAGAATCGCTCGCTACTGCAAAAAGTGGAAACAATTGAGGCAATTGAACAAGTCATTGAAGAAATTGACAAAGGAAAATTACGTGTTGCGGAACCATTAAAAGATGGATCGTGGCAGGTTAATGAATGGATCAAAAAGGCCGTTGTAATGTATTTTCCAATTCGACAAATGGAAACTATTGAAGTTGGTCCCTTTGAATTTCATGACAAAATGAAATTAAAAACGAATTACAAAGAACTTGGCGTTCGTGTGGTTCCACATGCAGTTGCCAGATATGGTGCATATGTCGCGCCTGGTGTCATCATGATGCCATCCTATGTGAATATTGGTGCTTTTGTTGACTCTGGAACAATGGTTGACACGTGGGCAACAGTTGGATCTTGTGCTCAAATTGGGAGGAATGTTCACTTGAGTGGCGGCGTTGGTATTGGTGGTGTACTTGAGCCTTTACAGGCGGCCCCCGTAATCATCGAGGATGATGCATTTATAGGATCTCGATGTATAGTTGTTGAAGGAGTTCGCGTTGGCAAAGAAGCTGTTCTTGGAGCGAATGTAGTTTTGACCAAATCAACAAAAATCATCGATGTAACTGGAAATCAACCAAAGGAGATTAGAGGCTATGTTCCTGAAAGAAGTGTTGTCATTCCTGGTTCATATACAAAATCATTCCCAGCAGGTGATTTCCAAGTTCCTTGCGCATTGATAATTGGTCAGCGCAAGGCATCAACAGACCTTAAAACCTCATTGAACGAGGCTTTAAGAGAACACAATGTAGCAGTATAATAACTAGTTATAAATAAAAAAGGGGGGGCTCGAAAGCCCCCCCTTTTCTATTTCAGGTACTATAATAGTTACTTAATTACCACCTTTCTAGCTTGTCCATTCAATTTAACGTAGTAAACCCCTCCAGTCAAGTTATCAACATTTAACATAATTTCTTTCTGACCAATAGAATACTCTTTTGTGACTACCAATTGCATTGCTGTGTTATACATTTCAACAACCCCCTCATTTCCGTATGACATCAAACTAACATTGATCACATCTTTTGCCGGATTAGGATACAATACAAAATCGTCAACACTATCCTCATTAATACTAACTGAATGATCTGAAATCTTACTTACGCCAGTACTTGTTGCAACCCAAACATCATCATTCGCATCTATCGCTAAATCACGAACAACTGGCCCTACCAATCCATCAGCAACATGAAATTCTACCCATTGATTGCCATTATATGCGCAAACTCCACCTTCAGTAACTAAGTAATCAACATAGACTCCAGCCCAGATATTTCCCTGAGAATCCATTTCAACATCTTCTATAGGGTTCAAAGTATCGGGCGCTGGTAATGTAAAAATGATTGTATGATTCGTCAAAACTGCATTTGAATTATCCAGTACAGTTATACCTTCAGAAGTTCCAACCCATTTATTATCCTGTCCATCTATGACTAAACCACGAATTCGGTCATCTACTAATCCATCAGCATTGGTGATGACTGAAAAACTCGAACCATCATATACGATAACTCCTCCGAGTCCTGACCCCATCCATAGTTCTCCATTGGAGCGCGTCTTGATTGTTGTCACCCCTCCGAAAGGTAGACCTTGAGCTGTTCCATAGGAAGTCCAATTAGTCCCGTCAAATTCTGTAGCTCCACTATTCGTTCCAAACCAAATATCTCCGTCAGCATCTTCAGAAACACATTTTACTTGATCATTCCCGAGACCATCAGCCACAGTATAAGTTGTCCAAGAACCTCCGCTATATACACTAGCTCCAAAATCAGTACCTACCCATACATCTCCTGAATTAGCTACATATATCGCTTGAATATTATTATCCGCTAACCCAGCATCAGTAACAACAGTATGGTCGGTCCAAATACTTCCATTAAAAATAGAAACTCCACCTTGAGTACCAAACCAAACACTATTCGAACCATCTACATCAACACAATTCACATTGTTACTTAACAATCCATCAGCTGTTGTGTAGTTAGTAAACGTTTGTGCGAATAAATTACTGACCATCAGTACCGCTCCTGCGGCAATCAATTGAACTTTCATAGTTTATTTTAGTTTGTAATTAAAACTTTAGTAATGTGACTCTTGTCGTTATATGCCACGTGAAGTAGATAAATACCTGTAGAAAAAGACGAAACGTCAGTTGTAAAAGTACTATTCCCTGGAATTTGTTGTACTGGAACAGCGGCTCTTCCATCTAATGTATAGATTGCCATTTCACATGGTTCTACTTGGTTAATCCTAATATTCAACTCTCCATTCGTAGGGTTGGGGTATACAAAAACCACATCTGACAATACGGAAACATCTGGAGATTTATTTTCCTCTCGAATTGACGGGATCATTTCAGTATAATTACCAGTACCATTAGGGTATCTTCCATAAGAAGTAATCGTTTCTTGAACACCGAAAAGAACAGAATCAATCACTGCTCCATCACTATAAGACAACCACAATGAATCGCCATCGCTGTCCAATTCGAAATTAGCATGATAACCAGATTGAAGCGTATCGCCATCGGCCCATATCACCAAATAGGTCCCCGGTTCTATCTGAGCTATCGGTAATTGCCATTGAACTGAATTCAATTCATCGACTGACAAATACATTCCTTCTGTTGAGATGTCGTAGCCAGTGTTATTGTAAAGCTCAATCCAACTTTCATACTCATCATCCTGATCTGTTGCAGTTTGCGTATTGTTCGCCATCACCTCATTAATCACTAAATCTTTCTGACCAATTCTTGACTTAATTTCATAAAACTCGTAGGCCGCGCGCTCTGGAGAAAAACGTCCAACGGAATCATTTTCAGCATAAATATAATATTGTACATTATTCGAAATATTATCAAACCTGTAACCAAATTCTCCATCTCCAGCCGCACCATCGTTATGCGCACCATCATCTAGCATCGACACAACAGTGAATCTATCACTAGATGAATAACGATACGCTAAAAGAACACTAATCTGAGTTCCTGTAACATCTGCGGTAATCCAAACATTGTCCCCCGCAGTCGTATTCATCGGTGCGACTTCTACATTCGAAACATCTGGAGCCCCAGCAATCCCAGGGTAGCTATTCAAATAGATGGAACGATCGTCCATCAACTCTGTAATCCCCGGGTAATCAACAAGATCAGAGACCGTATAATTCAAATTATCCGTGAAATCACCGTAAGAATAAAATTTGTTAGTGTCAGCTGCGACGCTTACATCGATAAGACCTTGAATATACTGCGCTCGTGAAGCATAATCCTGGCTCTCAAAATTCTCTTCCATTATTGTTCTAAGATGCGCCAAGTACATCCTCTTGTACTTATCATTTTCGAGCAAGTTTCTGATAAGAGGTCTAGTCTGGACTGAAAAACTATTCAGATGTTGCAAAGGATCAATTGTTTTTGCTTCAGCTATTGTAAATCCATCCCAGTGATCCGATGCGTCCGTTAGTCTGTAACTAGCAAATGACATATTTAAGTCCCAAAGAATAGGATTAAAACGATCGTTTTCATCCATATAGATATAGTAGTTCTGCGCATAGCCAACATAGCTGTCAAAATTGATAACAGCATAATTAAAAGCATGCATCCAGAGTGTCCTATCTACATTTAAAAAATCTTCAATTTCAGACGGAGACTCATTCAAAACATCAATGAACTCATATAATTCATTCCAGCCATTATCGTCATCAGATCTCATTTTGTATAGAGGGTAATAATTAGAAATTTCAGTCCCTGGAGAATTACTTAGGTTTGCATTTTCTCCATTCAAATCTAATGTCTCAGGATTACATTTGAAGAAAGCATTTTCTGTTTCCCCAAAATGATCTTCAAGAAAGTCTTTGTTAACAGCCTCAATATTAGAATACAAGCCTATTAAGGTGTCGTTCACGAATACATTAGCGAAATTTGCTTTGGACGCTGGCATGTATTTACGTGCTATCTCATAAGATAAAACCTCCCTAACAAATGAAGGATCCTGAATTACATTACTTAACTTAAGTTTCTTGTAACCAAGGTGATTTTGATCTTCGTAAACATAGTCCAAATCTATGTTGAATGGATTTTTATTGCGGCTTGAACTATAAGAACTAAATCCCTTATACCGAACCCCCACCTTTTCATATAAAACTCCATCAATTATTACATCCCCTCCAAGTCGAGCTAGTTCGCCTTCAATATACAAACTGTCCAATACCTCATCCCAATTGGCTTGTGAAAAATAAAGACGTATCTCCGGGATGTTCTCCACATCATAAAAGTCAGACTGAGCACTCAACCTATCCGCTGCACCAATGAAGATGACAAAAACAATGAAAAAATTAATTCGATTCAAATTCCTTAGTTATCACATTTTTCGTTATTGCATTTTCATTATTCAGTTAACTTAATGATTCACATCTAAATTAAGACAATTTAATTCCTCAATTATCTAATTAAATGTGAATCATTCTAACTAATCTATACTATTTAAGGTATGATACTTTTTTGGTAACAGCGTCTGAACCATTAAAGACAAGTCTTACGTAATAAACACCATTTTGCATATTGGACAAATCGATTACTTCGCTATTTTCAAGTTCTGCAATAGTCTTTCCGTAAACATCCAACACCGTAATCTTCAAATCACTACCATAAATATCGACACCATCGATCTTGAACAGTCCATCTGACGATGGATTAGGATAGAACTCTATTGAATTTAAAGTTTCTTCATCAATCGAAAGCAAGCCACAAGGGTCGGCACCTAGAAGAGCTTCCAATCCTACAAAGTCACATTCATAACGGAAGGCTTTTGTCGGCCCGGCATTGTATTGCCATACAAGGTTGTCATTAGCATCTACTTCATACATGTATTGGTTCGAAACATTAACAAATGTATTTCCATTTGTCATTCTATCACTAGCCGATTGACCCGTTGAATTAGCCAAACACTCATGTCTCCAATCGTAACTAGTTGGCCCATATGAAGAACCTGAAAGAGTAAATAAATAACCTGACACAGGTGGATTAATAGCATCAACAACGGAACTGCCTCCTGATCCACCTTCGTTGTTAAAGAGCTGAATGTATCCTTCATTTGGCCTACCTGATTTGATCCAACGAGGATCATGTACCGCAGCTGGAACAGTTTGACCTCCACTTATGCCGTAATTCGATGGATTTCCCCATCTGTAAAGAAAATCTCCACCCATACCAGAATTTCCTCCTGAGTGAGAAGCAGCTTCAGCTGTTGTTGTACTATGGTCAATCACAAAAATTTCACTTGCAAGTCGTGCGCTGAAAACTAACTGATCCAAATCCTCGTTGTAATCAATTCCATTTGCATGGAACCAATCTCCACCGCCACCACCTGGGCCGCCACCGCCACCACCAGAGATCGCGTTAATATCCATCAATTGAGGGTTCGAAGCCACCACTCCATAGTTATCTTTAGAAGCATCATGATCTTGAATAAAGTGATCTTTTATGTGCCATTCCCAAACGATAGAAGCACTTCCATTTCCATCAGGCTGTAATTCAACAAAATGTGTTGGCCATTTCTCTGAATTTGTACTAGAAGCACCTGCCTGTAATAATTCTGCCGTAGACATTACTTCCCATCCTATCAGAATCACGTTGCCATTTGGAAGCAAACAGAAGTCATGATGAGAAACATGATTAGAATTAGAATAAACATATTCCCAAACAACGTTCGCATTTGCATCAAGTTCTTGAACCATCCCACCTACTGCAGCACCGTTCAGTTGATTCCCTGAATAAACTCCACCTCTCACAATATTACCATTCTCCTTCAGTTTAACAGAGTAGTTACATGGCACAGAGCATGACCAAGAATGAGCAATGCTTCCATCCTTATCTATTAAATAAGCTGTATTTTGATTTTGTTTATTGTAAAGTGCATATCCATCGAATGATTGAGCAATTGAGTCATGAGGAAAAAGCAATGCGATCAACCCGCACAGAATTAAGTAGTTAAATTTCATAATGTGTTGTTTATTAATTACGAGGTTACCCTCTTACATGCCTTTTGTTGTCAAGGATTAAAAAAACTTGCGCTCAAACAAAAAATTTTAAATAGTTTTTTTTGAAGCTCTTCAAATACTTAAATGAAATAGACAGATTCAGAATATAAAGGTTTATTGAACTCAATGAATAAAAATTTCAGAAGCACAAAAAAGCCCAAGCAATTCACTTGGGCTTTAAAAATTAAACTAATAGTTTATTTAACTTACTAATTGTTTAGCAGAAGGTTTGAACTTCGTCAATACAATACCATCTACTGCAGACTCATATTCTTCCATCGTTGGAGTTCTTCCCAGAATTGTAGATAATACAACTACCGGTGTCGATGACAATAAAGACTCTCCTTTTTTCTCACTCGAATCCTTAACAACACGGCCATGGAAAAGTCTTGTTGAAGTTGCAATTACTGTATCACCTGGCTCGGCTTTCTCTTGGTTCCCCATACATAAGTTACATCCTGGGCGCTCCAAGTACATTTTATTTTCATATTTAGTACGAGCAACACCTTTTGGGTCGTTATCATCGAACACAAACCCTGCATATTTTTCTAAAACTTCCCAATCTCCTTCTGCTTTCAACTCATCAACAATATTATAAGTTGGAGGCGCCACAACTAATGGAGCTTTAAACTCAACCTTACCGTATTGCTTTTCAACATTTCTAAGCATTTGAGCCAGGATCTGCATATCTCCTTTATGAACCATACAAGAACCTACAAATCCTAAATCTACTTTTTTGACCCCTCCATAGAAAGACAAAGGTCTGATTACATCATGTGTATAGCGTTTTGAGACATCATCATTATTCACATCTGGATCAGCAATCATCGGTTCAGCAATCTCATCTAAATCAATAACAACCTCAGCATGATATTTAGCATTCACATCAGGTCTTAGCGCTGGTTTTTCCCCAGACCTAATCCCTTGAATTCTAGCATTTGCCTTATCGATCAACCCCTTAAGCACTTGCTTTTCATTATCCATTCCCTTATCAATCATTATTTGGATACGACCTTTAGCAATCTCAAGAGAATCGATTAATGTTTCATCTTCTGAAATACAGATTGAAGCTTTGGCTTTCATTTCCGCAGTCCAGTCTGTAAATGTAAATGCCTGATCAGCTGTTAAAGTACCAATATGCACCTCAATGATTCTACCTTGGAATACGTTTTCACCACCAAATTGCTTAAGCATTTGCTGTTGAGTCGCATGCACCACATCTCTGAAGTCCATGAAATTTCTCATCTCTCCTTTGAAAGTAACTTTCACAGATTGTGGAATTGGCATAGTAGCTTCACCCGTAGCTAAAGCCAAGGCAACCGTTCCTGAATCTGCTCCAAAAGCCACACCTTTTGACATTCGTGTATGGGAATCACCACCAATGATAACATCCCAGTCATCCACAGCTAAATCATTCAGTACCTTATGAATAACATCCGTCATTGCATGGTACTTTCCTTTAGGGTCACGTCCAGTGATCAAACCGAAGTCATTCATAAACTTCATTAATCTTGGAATGTTCGCTTTCGACTTATCATCCCAAACAGAAGCCGTATGACACCCTGATTGATATCCTGCATCAACAATAGGTGAAATTACCGTAGCAGCCATCATTTCCAATTCTTGAGAGGTCATTAATCCAGTTGTATCCTGCGAACCTACAATATTAACTTCTACACGAACATCAGAACCAGCATGTAATGTTTTACCTGGAGTAGTTCCAACAGCATTTTTGTTAAATATTTTTTCCACCGCTGTCAAGCCTTGACCATCAATGGAGATCTCTTTTGAAGTAGCGTATACTTGTGGCACATCAATACCCAACGTTTTGGCAGCGAATGTTTGCAATTTTTTACCGAAAACAACCGCATAAGACCCACCTGCTTTAATAAACTCCATTTTTTGTGGAGTCAAAGCTGCTGAAATGTCTTTTAATTCCTTATCACCGTTGTAAAGTTTTTTAGTTTTTGTATTGATAGTTAAGACTGTTCCGGTATCAACTGAATATTCCTGTTTTAATATTGGCTCACCATCATCATCAACAACTGTATTGCCATCAGCATCTTTTTGCTTAACCCAGTTTTTAAGGTCAATCCCGATTCCACCTGTAACACCAACGGTAGTCAAGAAAATTGGAGAAATGCCATTTGTCCCAGCAATAACGGGAGCAATATTAATAAATGGCACATAAGGGCTTCCTGGTATACCTGTCCACAAAGCAACATTATTCACTCCGGACATTCTCGAAGAACCAACTCCCATAGTCCCTTTTTCAGCGATTAACATTACTCGCTTGTTTGGGTGTTTTTCTTTCAACGCTAAGAGCTCATTCTGCATGTCTTTATTGTGTTCAAATAAACACTGACCATGTAATTCTCTATCAGATCTAGAGTGAGCATCACCTCCTGGAGAAAGTAAATCTGTTGAGATATCACCAATACCAGCTATAAAAGTGACTATATCAATCTTTTCTTCTATCTCTGGTAATTTTGTAAAAAACTCGGCTTTAGCATAGCTTTCAATAATGTCTTTTGCTAATTCATTTCCATTTTTATATGCTTTTTCAAGTCGATCAGTATCCGCATCGTAAAGAAATACTTGTGTCTTTAGCACTTTAGCAGCTTCGGCCGCAATAGAATTATCATTCCCTAAAGCTAAATCAAGCAACACCTCAATAGACGGTCCGCCTTTCATGTGTGATAATTGCTCCAATGCAAAAGCTGGACTAATTTCCTCTAGAACAGTTTCTCCAAGTACAATCTCTTTCAAAAACTTAGCTTTCACTCCTGCCGCACTAGTTGTTCCCGGCAGAGTATTATAAATAAAGAAATCCAGAGACTCTTTACGATACTCATTATCCAGATCTTTAATTTGTGTGATAATTTCGCTTAGTAATTCAGCACTATCAATTGGCTTCGGGTTCAGCCCTTGATTTTTTCGTTCATTTATCTCCTTGATATATTCTTTATACCCCATAGTTCTGATCCGATTAGTTATGTCTACAATATAAGACCCACGAATTTAATAAATTGTTAAGAATTTTAAGAATAGAATCGAGACAATAATTACAAGTCATAGATGAATAAACGTTTATTGTGGATAAAACCAACTTTATCTACTTTTAACCGTCTAATTATCAGTTCGATTTTCTATATTTGCTAGAACTACCTTGACGATCAGGCTACTACATATAAAATTGCTTCTTACAGCATTCATTGCTTTACTGTCTCTGCAATTACAGGCACAGTGCGCAAGCATAACTCCTGGCATCACACCAGATCAGACCTTCTTTTGTGGGGTTGGACCTCACACGATAAACTTTACGAACTCCACTTCTGGGGTTATCCCACCTCCAGTTACTTTTGATTGGTACCAGAATGGGACACTAATCGGCACTACAAACAATGTTGCTACTCCTTTTTCTCAAAGTATAACTGCTGTCGGAACATACAACTTTATGCTCGTAGTTAATAATCCAACCATACCTTGTAGCGACACATCTTATGCTAACGTAACAATTGCCCCCACACCAAATGCTGACTTCACCTTTACACCTGATGGGGGTTGTGCTTTTCAAGACGTAAATTTCATAAATGCATCCACAGGAACATATTCCGCAACAACCTACAATTGGAATTTCAATCCAGGAACATCAGTAAATGAAGATCCAACGTACCAGTTTAATGGTGGAGGAACCTACAATGTGACCTTAACTGTTGACAATGGATCTGGCTGTATTTCCACAAGCACACAATCGGTCACGGTAATTGACGCCCCTGTTGCCTCTATATCTGGTGATGATGGCGATGGTGATTTGGTCTACTGTTTGTTTCCAGGAGACAACACTACATCTGAGACCGTAACTTTTTCAAATCTCTCAACAAACGCGATTTCATATGAATGGGATTTTGGTGATGGCTCACCACTTTTTACCACTGCATCACTCGCTAACTTCACTCACGATTATACTAGTTACGGAACTTTTAATGTTACCATGACCGCAACCCACGCAAATGGATGTCAAACAGTCACTACACTTGTCGTAATCTTTGAAAAGTTCGTTTCTGCCTCAATGACTTTAGATTTAACTGAATACAGTGGCTGCACACCTCATGACATGTCAACATTAGTCAATTTATCGGTAAATGCGACGAACTACGTTTGGGATTTTGGGGATGGAACAGTCATCACAACAAACACCCCTCTTCCACCAGCATATGCTTATTCTGCAGCGGGCAATTATACGATTTCACTTACTGCTTCAAATAGTTGTAATAGTGCGACTGCAACTATATCTCCAATCATTATTATTGATGGGCCTACTGCAAGTTTCAATCCTTCAGTAACAAATGGTTGTGCCCCACAATCAATTAGCTTTAATAACACCTCACAAGACACACAGCCAGCAAACAATTACCAATGGGATATGGGCAATGGAAACACGTATATTAATACGACCATCCCTCCCATACAAGTCTACCCTACAACTGGAACTTACACTATTGAGTTAATAGCGGGTAACGCATGTGGCAATGACACCATTATTCAAACGATTGTTATTGATACTATCCCCACAGTGGAGTTAATTCTTGATCCAATTACAGGTTGTTCACCGCTTATTGTTGACCCAACGGCATCGCTTTTATCAGGAAACAATGTTAATTGGCAATGGTACATTGATGGAGGTTATTATTCTAATGCACCAAATGATATTCCTAACCAGAATTTTATTTCAATGAACTCGAATGACTCAACAGAACACACCATTCAAGTCAATGTTTCAAATATTTGCGGCAGTGATAGCGACATTCAATCCGTTTTTGTTCACCCTCCTGTAATTGCTGAATTCACAACACTTGACACCATTTGCTTGGGAGATTTGTCGACCTTCACGAATACATCAACAGGAACAGAACTTACCTATTCTTGGGATTTCGGTGATGGAAGTCCCCTAGTTAATGACACTAATACAACACACCTCTTTACGACTGCAGGAAATTACACCATCTCATTAACAACTACAGGTGTTTGCGGCTCAGACACGTACACTTTCGTCATATCAGTTCTGGAAATTCCCTTCATAGATTTCACTCCAAGTTCATCGGATATATGCAGTGGAGAGAGTATTTCTATAACAAATAACTCAAGCTCGAACGGTAATTATTTTTGGGAATTCGGATCAAATGGCTCGCCATCAACATCAACCTTATTTAACCCTGGAAATGTAACATTTACTGGATCTGGACAACAAACGATTTCATTTACAATCAACTATGCAGGCTGCGCAGCATCCGACACTGTTTATATTGATGTTAACCCTATTCCAGTCGCTGATTTCTCAATTTCACCTAATTCTGGCTGCACACCTGTTTCGACCACAATCACGAATAACACTATTGATAATCCTGGAAATAATTATTCATGGGATTATGGTAATGGTAATACGTCCAATATGTATCTACCAACTAATCAAGTGTATCTTGGTGGAACTCTTGATACAAACTATACTGTTCAACTTATCGTTGAAACGTTATTCGGCTGTATTGATACCCTTGAACAAACTGTATTGGTTAGTCCACTCCCTTTGGCACAATTCACCATTTTGGATGACACAATTTGTCTTGGTGATGCTATGCTTTTTGCGAATAATTCAACTGGAGCTTCTTCTTATTTATGGGACTTTGGTGACGGAACGACGACTGGAACAATTTCACCATCACATACATATATTAGCCATGGTGATTTTCAAGTTTCACTAGTTGCGTATTCTACAGCGGGTTGTACTGACACCGCATTAATCGACGTTTATGTTGACTCAATTCCAACTGCAACATTCATAAATACTATTGAATGCTTCGGAAATCTAACAACCTTCTCGAATACCTCGACTGGATCACCAGTTGCGTATACGTGGGATTTTGGTGATGGTAGTCCTAATGATAATAGCGTCAACCCAACGCATCTATATAGCTCCTCAGGAAGTTACCTTGTCACATTAACAGCAACGAACAGTGTGAATTGTTCCAATAGCGCTGTACAATTGGTACAAGTTAATGATGTTCCTATCGCAGATTTTAGCTGGAGCCAAACATGTGATGGGCAATCAATGATCTTCACTGATGCCTCACTCAACAGTCCCATTGGTTGGGCATGGGATTTTGATGATGGCAACACCTCATTAGTTCAAAGCCCATCTCATTTGTTTAGCGACACCGGCAGTTATTCTGTTCAACTAATTGTAAGTGTAGGTAGCGGTTGTTTAGACTCCATCACTATAGACGTTTATGTTGACAGTATCCCACAATCAGATTTTAACTTCACTTCGGTATGCACCAATGATGAAATGTTCTTCATTGACAACTCCAACTATAGCCCAAACAGTTATGTTTGGCAATTTGGAGACGGCAATTCTTCAATTCTTCAAAACCCTTCTCACACTTACACGACAGCTGGTAACTATGATGTAACGCTCACTGTTGAATACACATCCAATGGGTGTACACATGCTTTCACTCAGAATGTTGAAGCATATCCTAGAACAGTCCCTACTTTTAATGCAAATACACCCTGCTTAGGTGAAATGACAGATTTTGTAGATGCCACCATCAACACCCCTATAACTTGGGAATGGAATTTTGACGATGGATCACCTGTTACGACGTCCCAAAACCCTTCTCATTTATTCTCCACTCAAGGACTTTATAATATTTCATTGATCACATCGAATATTTATGGCTGCTACGATACATTAATTCAACAAATTGAAATTTACGGTTTACCTATTGCTGATTTCACACATACCATTGTTTGTGAAGGAGCTGTAACACAGTTCTATGACAATTCAATCGATGACGTTTCATGGCAATGGGATTTTGGGGACCTTGGCTTCACATCGCTCACAGAGAATCCGATTCACACTTTCTCCTCAAATGGTACGTTTATCACTGAGCTTGTTGTTTTCAATGCCGTTGGTTGCACAGATACCATCGAATATCCAATTACGGTAAATCCAAACCCAATAGCTGGCTTCACTGTGGACACTGCTTGCTTCGGATACATTACTTCCTTCAATGACATTTCAATAGATGCTGTAAGTTGGATTTACGATTTTGGAGATCTTAATACAAGTTCATTGAGCGACCCGACCCATACATATCCTAACGATGGTTTTTTTACCAGTCAACAAACAGTAACAAATATTTTCGGATGCAAAGACTCCATTAGTATAGATGTTTTAATTCATCCGCAACCAGACGCAGGATTCATTAACACGACCGTTTGCGCACAAGATGTAGTAAACTACACCGATACAACTATCGGAAACATCAACTATTGGAATTGGGATTTTGGAGATGGATCAGCACCATCAAATGACCAAGACCCTACTCATGAATATAATGTCGGAGGAAGTTACACTGTAACTCTGATCGCAGGAAACACAAGTGGATGCCTAGACACGAATACAAGAATTGTCGAAGTATATACTAACCCGATAGCTGATTTTGAAGCGGACACTGTATGCTTCTTGGAAGTTACTTCATTTATTGATTTATCTACTGATGCAGTTCCTATTACTTCATGGAACTACGACTTTGGAGACAATATTAATCAATCGACTTTACAAAATCCAACCTATATATATCAAGCTCCAGGGCTTTACCCAGCTTCATTAATTGTGACTAATATAAATGGCTGTGATGATACGGTTCAAATCAATGTTGTTGTAAATAATATACCAGTAGCTAATTTCAATTACGATACTGTATGTTGGGGAAGTCCAACAACATTCACTGACATTTCCACTGGCTCGGTAAATTCTTGGAATTGGGATTTTGGTGATGGATCAACATCCGCTAATGGACCTATAGAAACGCACATATATGCAAATCCAGGCACTTATTTAGCATCCATGGAAGTTGACGGAGGAACAGGTTGTACAGATATAATTTATTACCCGATAACCGTCATCGAGGTTTTAACACCTATAATTGGGGCACAAGATACCGCCTGTCTTATGGAGACCATCCAATTTCAAGATTTGTCGGTTACTACGAGTGGATCAATAACTGGCTGGTTGTGGAGTTTTGGTGACGGAAATTCAAGCACACTGCAAAACCCGATCCATTCATATTCGAATTCAGGTGTATATTCCGTCACGCTCGATGTAACAACATCTACTGGCTGCGTAAATACAGGAACATATACTTTGGAAGTTTTTAACCCTCCGACGAATGACTTCACTTTCACTATTCCTTGTGAAGGTCAGCCAACTATATTTACCGATAACTCACTCGACAACAATGGATTAATAACAAGTTGGGAATGGGATTTTGGTGATGGCTCCGCAATTGACAACTCATCTTCGCCTCAACATCAATATGCGCTAGCAGGTAATTACAATGTTTCATCAATTATATTATCCACTAACGGATGTTACGACACACTCACACAAGTTGTTACAATTTATCCGTCACCAACAGCTGACTTCATTTTCTCTACTGAATGTGGTGGATTACCAGTAGATCTAATCAATACAAGTAACGGTAACATAACAGACTATGAGTGGATTTACGATGGACAAATCATCTCTACTGATGAGAACACTTCGTTTTCTTTCCCTACGGATACAGACACACACCCAACAACATTAGTAGTTACAACAGATCTAGGATGCATTGACAGTTTGTCTCAAGATGTCATCACTAAACCTATCGTCACGTTCGATTATGGCCCAAACATCACTGCAGGATGCCCAGTTTTAGAAGTTTCCTTCTTTGAGAATAGTACAACAACCGGTGGAGGCGGAATCGTTAACTGGTTATGGAACATGGGGGATAGTACCTATTCTTTTAATGCTAACCCTATTCATTATTACGAGGATTCTGGCACTTACTACATAAGTCTTCAAGTAATCACAGCCGAAGATTGTATTTACTATGACACACTCACCTATGCCATAATTGTATACCCACAGCCAACTGCGGGCTTTATTTATTCGCCTCATGAAATCAGCATTCTCAATCCAGAAGTAAAATTTACGAACACATCCATTGGAGCACAAGATGTTGAATGGCATTTTGGCGATTTTGACTATAGTAATGATTGGAATCCAACCCACCTTTATAATGACACGGGGTATTTTGAAGTTACACAGACCGTTTATAATGCCTATGGTTGTTCTGATACCATAAGTCAATTTCTCTACATCAGAGGAGACTTGGTACTATATGTTCCAAACACTTTCACTCCGAATGGAGATGGTATGAATGACTTCTTCAATATGAGTGGATATGGATTCGAATCATTTGAATTACTGATCTTTAACCGATGGGGGAATGTCGTTAAAACCATAACCGATATTAACGATAGCTGGGACGGAACTTTTAATGGTAGAAATTGCCAGGACGGCGTCTATACGTGGAAATTAAGGGCGATTGATTTTGACGAAATTCCACATCAGCGAGTTGGCCATGTCTCTATTCTAAGATAATGTGTTGTAAAAATCGCACTGCATCTACCTCTTATTAAATATAATGTATATCTTTGCGCTCCTGTTTCATAGTGAAATGGGTTTATATTTTATTAATAACAAAATTCAATTTTATGAATTCTTACGAAACTGTTTTCATTTTAACTCCCGTTTTGTCTGAAGAACAGGCAAAGGAAGCAGTCCAAGCATTCGAGAGCGAAGTTGTCTCATTAGGTGGAAAAGTTAAGCACTCTGAAAGTTGGGGATTACGCAAATTAGCGTACCCTATCCAGAAGAAGTCTACTGGTTTCTACTTTTTGTCTGAATTTGCAGCTCCAGGAAGCGCGATTGGCGAGTTAGAAGTAATGTTCAAAAGAGATGAGCGTGTTATGCGTTTTCTCACAGTAAAAATGGACAAAGATCAACTTGCATATGCTGACAAGCGAAGAGCGAGATTAGGAGAAGCAAAAAAGCCAGCTGCTGAAGCTAAGGCATAATTTATTCAAAAATAAAAAAAGAGAAACAATGGCTCAAAATGATATTCGTTACTTGACTCCGATTAACATCGAAATCAAAAAAGATAAATACTGTCGCTTTAAGAAAAGTGGATTCAAATTTATTGACTATAAGGATGCTGACTTCTTACTGAAGTTAGTAAACGAACAAGGAAAAATATTGCCAAGACGTATTACTGGAACTTCTGCGAAGTACCAAAAGAGAGTAAATAAAGCGATCAAACGTGCTCGTCACCTTGCGCTTATGCCATACGTTGCGGATATGTTGAAATAATTGATCTAACAGGAAATTTAATTCAAGATGGAAGTAATTTTAAAGAAAAACGTAGACAATTTAGGCTACGCGAACGAATTAGTTACAGTAAAACCTGGATATGGTCGTAACTTTTTGATCCCTCAGGGATATGCTATTTTGGCTACTGCTTCTGCAAAGAAAGCGCATGCTGAAATTATGAAACAAAAATCTCATAAAGAATCTAAGGTTCTTGCAGAAGCTGAAGAGCTTGGTAAGAAACTAGAAGCAACTGGTGTAAAAATCATTACAAAAGTTGGTGAGAAAGGAAAGATTTTTGGATCTGTGAACACCATTCAATTATCAGAAGCTTTGAAGGCTGAAGGAATTGAAATTGACAGAAAATCGTTGAAAATTAAAGACGAACCAATCCGTGAGATTGGAGAATACGAAGCTTCTGCCAATTTACACAAAAGTGTACAAGCAAGCTTCAAATTCGAAGTTGTTGGTGAATAAACTCATCCATTACAATTTGATGAAGCCCTCGATCATTGATCGAGGGCTTTTTTTATAGCATTGCTTTACCTATTTTAGAAACTGAGAATGCGGATTTTACCACTTATATTAATTCTACTTCTTTCCTTGTCTTACCAATCCTTTGGTCAGGACACAATACTTGTTGATAGTACACATAACAATTTCAACAGATCAATTGCTAACGAATTCACTATATACGAAGTTGGAGAAAACATTTCTTACGAATACTTCCTTAAACACAAGAATCAATTTACCGGACAAAAATTATCCCAATCAATTGCCAACCTTGATTTCACCTCAAGTTACTTCTTCATTCATTTCACCCTAATTAACACAAGTAGTTCTTCCAAACGAATTTATCTAGAGACGGCACGGCCAATAACCAATGAAGCCAATCTCTATTCTATCGAACAGAAATCAGAAGCAAAATCTGGAGACGCCATAGCCTTTTCACAGAAGACAATTCAAACCAACCGTTCCATTTTACCACTCATGATCGAGCCGAATAGTGACGTAAGTTACATCCTCAAATTAAGCAGTGACGGGGAAATAATCAGCCTACCTATGATCTTCTGGGAGCAAGAAACTTTTGAAACCCTTGAAAGAAGTCGGCAATTCACTTTTGGAATTTTCTATGGAATCTTTGTATTCGTAATAATCATTTATTTATCATTCTACATTTTATTAAGAGACAGACTTTTCCTTCTGTATACGATATATGTTTTCTTTTCTGGAATGCTCCAATTTGCACTTGATGGATATTTACATCAATACTTATTCACGTCAGGTGGATACTGGACCCAGCATTCCGTTATTGTAATTGCTGGTTTAACCGTTTTCTTTGCATTGCATTATGCACATCGATATTTAGAATTGACAGGAAAGATTAAACGAATCACTATCGGATTCGCTTGGCTTGTTCTTATTACTATTCTACTTTCATTGATACCTGGAAAAACTTACGAGACATGCTATCCACTAATCAACGGATTTAGCTTTTTAGGTGTTGCCTTTCTAATTACAGTATCCATTCGTATCCGAAGAAAAAACCCGAAAATTAGCCGTCTATTTTTGCTGGGGCTCTTAACCTTAATGACCGGTGCTATTATCTTTATCCTAGGCAACTTTAGCATCATTGATTCACCATGGCTCACTCAAAATTCATTAAAGGCAGGAACACTTGTCGAAATTATTTGCCTATCCATTTTGATGGCAGGGAAATACAAATCACTTCAGGATGAAAAAGAAATTGTCCAAAAACGACTACTTGAAGAATTAGAAGAGAAAAATAAAATAGTATCCGAAACAAACATTGTATTAGAAAGAGAAGTAAAAGAAAGAACTAAAGAAATTGAAACCCAACGAAAATTGCTCAAAGAAAGGAATGAAGACTTCACAGCGAGCGTAAAATATGCAGAACGGATTCAGGCTGCTGTTCTTTCTAACGAGCAAAAATTCAAAAGCATCTTACCAGAATCCTTTATAATTTTTCAACCAAAGGACATTGTAAGCGGAGATTTTTATTGGATCGAACAAATTCCAAAAACAGAAGAATGGCCAGAAGGTCTTATAGTTTATGCAACTGCTGATTGCACAGGTCATGGTGTTCCTGGCGCTTTTGTTAGCATAATTTGCAACAATCTTTTAAAATTGGGCAAGAGTCACCCCGAGGTCCAAACTCCAGGACAAGCGTTAGACTTTGTCAATACTGAAATTAACGAAACGTTGAATTCTGAATACAGTGATGAGCAAATTCGCGATGGAATGGATATCGCTTTATGTGCTATTGACCCAATTAATAAAACATTACATTTTTCGGGAGCTAAAAATGGAGTATTCATTATTCGAGGAAAAGAACTCATTGAAATAAAAGCAGATCGAATTGGAATTGGCTTCACAGACAACAGTCATACTCAGTTTACCACACAGACAATTCAACTCGAAAAAGGTGATACTCTATACACATTCTCAGACGGTTTTGTAGATCAATTCGGAGGTCCAAAAGACAAGAAATTCACCTCTAGAAGATTGAAAGACTTGTTACTCTCCATATCGAATGAACCGATGAATCACCAGCAATCAACCTTAGAAAATACTTTCGATATTTGGAAAGATCAAAACCAGCAACTGGATGATGTCCTACTTATTGGCGTACGAATTGAATAAGCTGGCTATACATCATTAATCCTTATCTTTACCGCTATGCGTTTTCACTACATAATAGGGATTTTACTGATCTTGTCAGGTTGTGGTGACAATTCTCAACTTGATCATCCAGCCTCCAACTCTGACAACATTGAAGAGAACATACCTGAAGAATTAATTGTCGAATATGCTGAAAACTTCCAGTTACAGAGAATAGATCAAGGCTATCTTATTGAGATCATCAACCCAAACACTGGTAAAATTGAAAAAAGCTTTAAAGTGAGAAATGATGAACCGAAACGCATTATCAGTCTAACCGCTACTCTCAATGGGATGCTATCGATTCTTAACAGTACTGAATTAATCGTTGGAATTTCGGATATTAACTATATACATTCACCAGAAATCAGAAAAAGATTCAAACAAGGTAAGATTACAGAATATGGAGATGAGACTACCTACTCCATTGAGAAAACAATTTCAAGCCAAGCCAATACAATTCTCTATAGTGGATTTGGTGATGAATTTCCGAATCATAAAAAACTTGAAAAAATCGGATTTCTTATCATCCCTATTTACGATTGGCGTGAAAACGATCCCCTAGGCAAAGCTGAGTGGATTAAGCTAGTTGGTATTTTGACTGGTAAAGAACAAGAAGCAATAGCATTGTTTGAAAATGTTAAAGCACAATACCGAGAAACTCAAAATCTTGTAAGAAACACAAATTCAGACCCAACAGTAATTTCTGGAAACTTAATAGGTGACATTTGGTACGCTCCAGCAGGAGATAGCTACATGGCAAAAATGATCAGTGATGCAGGAGGAATCTATAAATACAAAGACATCCAAGGCACGGGAAGTGTCGAGCGATCAATAGAGCAAATATTAAAAGATAATCACGAAACAGATATTTGGATTAATCCCGGTTTAGGGACTAAAAGGCAGATTGGTAAAATGAATCCACACGCCAGACATCTAAAAGCATACAACAATCTTTATTGTTATTCAACAAACATGAATTTATTCTGGGAACGAAGTGCTGCGGAGCCTCATTTAGTATTGTCCGATTTGATCCACATCTTTCATCCAGAAATCGCAGGGGCCAATGAATTGTTTTTTTACGAAAAGATTACAGAGTGAAAGCTGAATTACGAAATAAGGTTCTTTTACTCGCTGTTGTTTGTGCATTACCCGCTTTTGCCTTACTGCATCTGCTTGCAGGGCAGGTTGATATTCAGCCTGGAGAGTTTTATGATTCACTAGTTAATTTCAACCCAAAGAATACTAATCATCTCATCGCGCGTGAAATCCGTATACCACGCATGACAATGTCAATAATTGCCGGTGGCGCACTTTCTATAGCTGGGCTTCTTATGCAAAACCTATTTAACAATCCGCTCGCGGGACCTTATGTACTAGGGATCAATTCTGGCTCCAGTCTTTTTGTTGCTTTCAGTTTTATGACTGGAATACCATTACTTACATCAGACATGGGGACAATAACAAGCGCTCTTATTGGTGCATTTCTCTTTGGGCTTATCATTATGAGCTTTTCTTACTTGGTCAAATCACACATTTCTTTACTGTTGATCGGTCTAATGCTAGGAAGCTTTACAAGTGCTCTAGTCTATATCCTCCAATCAGTTAGCACTGCTGAAGAGCTCAAGGCATTCACCATGTGGGCTATGGGATCTCTGCAACATGTTGAGCTATCACAATTACCACTGATCATCACACTATTCGTATTAGGTTCACTAGGAACTCTTTTCATCGTAAAACCAATGAACATACTCGTCATAGGAGAACAAAATGCCAAACTTCTTGGAATCAATATCCGAACTGTTCGTTTGATAATTATTAGCATCACAGCATTGCTAACAGGTTTAATTACTGCTTATTGCGGACCAATAGCTTTTGTTGGACTTGCTATTCCGAACCTAGTTAGAATCATATTCAAAACACAACATCACGGCACTTTGTTATTAGCATCTGCACTAATTGGTGGCATCTTCCTTCTTTCTTGTGATATTATTATACAAGTACTTGAAGAATATATTCACATACCAATCAATGCATTCACCTCACTTGTTGGTGCTCCTTTTGTAGTATTCATTGTTTTAAAGAGATTAGCATGATCGAATTTAACAATGCACATATAGGCTATAATGAAACTATTATTTCAATTGAATCTTTAATTCTTAAGAAGAGTAACGTATATATTTTGGCAGGAAGAAATGGAGCTGGAAAGTCGACTTTATTGAAGACAATAACCAAGCAGGAAAAACTATTAAATGGTGACATTTTATTTAACGGAATTTCCATCTCAAACATACGTGAGAACAACGTTGCAAAACACCTAGCCTTTGTTCAATCAACGTTTCCAAAAATTGACTTTATGAAAGTTAAAGACTTTGTCAGTTTAGGACGTGCACCACACACAAATGCACTTGGCAGGCTTCATCAACTAGATATAGAAAAAACGAAAAAAGCCATTAAAGCATTAGAGATTGATCATTTAAGCGAAAAATTCACCAGCGAATTAAGTGATGGAGAACGGCAAATGGTTGCGATAGCAAAAGCAATTGCTCAGGAAACAGATATAGTATTATTAGATGAGCCGACAGCTTTTCTTGATTATGCGAACAAAATCAAAGTATTGAACTTGTTAAAGAAAATAGCTAGCGAAATGAACAAATGCATCATACTATCTTCTCATGACATAGACCTTTCAATTGAATCTCATTGTACCTTCATCGTTATCTCAAGAAATGAGAAGAAAATTCACTTACTTAAGGCGCCAATAAACAAAACTGAAGTCCTCAAAATTGCATTTTCTTGATTACTGTTAATGCAAATTAGTAATAAAAGCTACGCCTAAAAATGACCTACATTTTACAATGTAATTACAGAACAATAACTAAAATCGTTAGATAGAATATATTTGTAGTTTAAGATGAAAATATGATTAGTGTAAAGGATGCCATTGAAAAAATTAAAAATACGACTGAAAAAGGCAGCGTTTGTCGAATCAATATTAACGAGGCATTAAATCATACCTTAGCAAAGGAGATCTTATCTCCTATTAGCATGCCGCCATTCAATCAATCTGCAATGGATGGTTACGCTATTCACATCCATAAGGACCCAACCTATGCCCTTATTGGAGAGATTAAAGCTGGGGATACTAGTAAATTCGATTTACAACCTGGTCAAGCCATACGAATATTCACTGGAGGAGCAGTTCCTAATGGAGCAAATGCCGTAGTAAAACAAGAAATTGTGATACGGAAAGACAACACTATCTCCATTTCCGAACCAATAAAAATCGATGCAAATATTCGGCCTATTGGAGAACAGGTTCAACAAAATGATTTAGCATTCAAAAAAGGCACCTTTCTTAATGCCGGAGCAATCGGCTATCTTGCTACCCTCGGACTCACAGAAGTTGAAGTCTATAAAAAACCGCGGATAACAATCATTGCCACTGGAAACGAATTAACAAAACCAGGACAAAAATTGGACCTAGGAAAGATATACGAGTCAAACACTTTTATGCTTCAAGCCGCGCTAAAAAGCACAGGTTTTGAAGCAAATATCCTCACTGTCGAAGATGATTACGACGCCACTCGAAACACTATTCAAAATGCTCTTAATAAAAGTGACGCTCTGATCTTAACAGGTGGGATCTCTGTAGGAGATTATGACTTTGTTAGCGACGCGCTTAATGAAATTGGTGTGCAAAACATATTCTATAAAGTGAAACAAAAACCAGGTAAGCCACTTTACTATGGGAAGCTAAACAAGAAAGCGATTTTTGCTTTGCCAGGAAATCCAGCCGCGGCACTCTCCTGCTTCTACATTTATGTTCTATCAGCCCTCAATGGTATGATGGGAAACGAGAATGGTGGATTGAAATCAATTCAATTATCACTCAAGTCTACTTATAAAAAATCACCAAATCTAACTCACTTCTTAAAGGGAAAAATGGAAGGTAATGAAGTTGAAATATTACCAGCTCAAAGCTCCGCTATGCTCAGCTCTTTTGTACGAGCCAACTGTATAGTAGTTGCCGAGGAAGAAAAGGAAGAATGGAACATGGGAGACACTGTTAATACATTAATACTGCCACAATAACTAATCCTGCAAAAAGATATTTATGATTGACATAATTTCATTAATTATTCAACACAACTATTTTTAACCGTTATCTATTTGAAAATATAACGTATTTTGAAGGAAAGAAATTGATTATAAAAAGTAGAATTTTGATTTTGATATCTAAGGCAGTTAAAACTATGATAGTGTTCTACAAAAGAGCATGGATACTAGAAGGTTCTATTAATCAACAAAAAGACACACCTGTGGTGCTGCGGACAATAGACGAAACGAGAGGGGTAAATCTACCATAGTGAGGTGGGACACAATCATCAAATTAATTCATCAAATAGGCAATTACAATCGTACATTTCTAAATAAGCAACTGGAAAAATTAAAACTCCAAGAATGAATGCAACAGGAATAATTTTGGCAGGCGGAAAAAGTTCTCGAATGGGCTCCGACAAAGGACTCCTTGAACTAGATGGAAAACCAATGATCAAGCACATCATTGACAATTTGGCTTTGCTAGAAATTCCAACCATGATCATTTCGAACAACGAAGAATACAGAAGATTTGGACTACCCGTTCACTTTGACAAAGTCAAAGACAAAGGTCCAGTGGGTGGTATCTACTCTGGCTTATCACATACCGAAACAGAAATAAATATCATCTTAAGCTGTGACGTTCCATTCGTGTCAAAAAACCTAATGACTTATTTGTTAGAAAACTCATCAGATTATGACATTGTCATCCCAAAGCTAGGAGAAAAGATACACCCACTTGTCGGTATATATAAAAAAAGCTCAATCGAAACATTTAAATCCCATCTTCAGCGTGAGCAACGAAAATTAATCACGGTCTGCAATTCCCTAAATTCCCATATTATTGATTTAGGAAAACACTCAACACTTAACGACCCCCGTTTATTTTCAAACATCAATACAAGAGAAGAATTAAATACGATAGAATTATGAAAGTGACGGTACATTATTACGGATTACTTGCGGAACGACTTGCGAAGACATCTGAAGAAGTTAAAATTCAGTTCAATACTGATGAGTTCAACTTAAGGACCTATTTTGAAAATAGAAATCCAGAATTAGAAGGCATAAGCTATCAAATTGCTGTAAACCAAGAACTGACGGAAATAGTCAATTCCAAGACAACAATAAAAGAAATATCATTACTTCCTCCGTTCGCAGGTGGGTAAAATTTTAAACAGAATACAGATATGAAAAATTGTTTCAGAGAAGGTGCAATAACACCTGAATCCATTGCATCATCCATTACCCACCACCAAGTTAAGACCAATATTGGAGCACATCAAATTTTCCTTGGACAGGTTAGAAGCGACCTCATTAACGACAAAGAGGTCGTTGCCATCGATTATTCTGCACATGAAGAAATGGCCAATAAAGTTTTTCATGAAATTCGCGAGGCCGCATTTGATAAATACGACTTGACCTGTATGCACATATATCACAGCAAAGGAATTGTAAAGAGTGGCGAACTATGTCTTTTCGTTTTTGTTTCTTCTAAACATAGAAAAATGGTTCAGGAATCTATCGTTTATATCGTAGAAGAAATAAAGGAAAAAGCACCTATATTCGGCAAAGAACTATTTGCAGATGATACACACGTTTGGAAAGAAAATAAATAATTCAGTTACGACTCAATGGTAGAAATCACACATAAATCAACAACTCTCAGAAGAGCGGTAGCACAAGCAACAGTCCTCGTTAGTAAACAGGAAACAATAGATGCTATCGTGAACAATACAGTTCCAAAAGGCAATGTATTTGAAATGGCAAAAACTGCTGGACTATTCGCAGTAAAAAAAACCTCGGACATAATCCCAGACTGTCATCCACTTCCTGTTGAATACACGGGAGTCACTTATGAAATAGACGGCTTACAAATTCTGATCAATATTGAGGTAAAAACGGTCTATAGAACCGGTGTAGAGGTGGAAGCTATGCATGGGGCAAGCGTTATTGCACTAACAATGTACGACATGCTAAAACCAATCGATAAAGGAATAGAAGTTCAGAACATTAAGTTATTAGAAAAGCAAGGAGGGAAATCCGACTTCAAAGATCGATTTAGAAAAGACCTAACTGCCGCAGTCGTGGTTTGTTCCGATAGCATTTCTACAGGTCAAAAAGAAGATAAGGCTGGTAAAGTGATCTGTGAAAAACTAAAGGCCGCCTCCGTCGAAACTATTGAATATGTTGTTGTTCCAGATGAAATAGATGCAATACAAAATCTACTATTAGAACACGCAGCTGCAGGAACTGACTTAATTATTTATACAGGTGGAACAGGATTATCTAAACGCGATGTCACACCTGAAGCCATCATCCCTTTACTTGACAGAGAAATTCCAGGAATTATGGAAGCTGCGCGAAACTACGGTCAAGATAGAACACCTTTTTCTATGCTGTCACGTGGAGTTGCTGGCGTCAAAAACGAAACACTCGTTCTCACTTTACCAGGCTCTACTAAAGGAGCTTCTGAGTCTATGGATGCACTTTTCCCTTCATTACTGCACATCTTTAGAATATTTAAAGGAGCGAGACACGATTAACTTGTTGAATTCGGTTTTCTATCCTATCATTTAATCTACCAAGTCTTGGAAGACACCAACTAGATGTAAATCACCGCTATATCATATGATTTGGCATTCAATAATGGAAAGGAGCTCCCAGAATATTGAGATTACATATCTTTAGACAAAACGAAACACTTCCCCCCATTAATGCAGCAGCTTTTTGATAGATGATGATTTCGAAAAAATAATATGATAAAGGCACATAAAAATATTGTTGACAAATTTGGTCGGGTGCATGACTATCTTCGTATTTCACTTACTGAGCGTTGTAATTTACGCTGCTTCTATTGCATGCCAGAAGAAGGTATTCAATTAAGAGATAAGGCAGAATTCATGTCAGCCGAAGAAACCCTAGCAATTGCGAAGATCTTTGTTTCAATGGGAGTGAAAAAAATTCGCCTTACTGGAGGAGAGCCTTTGATTAAAAAGAATGCAGAACTTATTATCCGTGAACTTGGGAAACTTCCGATTGAACTTACACTTACCACCAATGCCGTAGTCGTTGATCGTTATATCGATGTGATGAAGGAGGCTGGCATAACGTCCATTAATGTCAGTCTCGATTCATTGGACGAAAGCCGTTTTAACGATATTTCGCGTCGAGGATACTTCTCTCGAATTTTCGAAAATATAGAACTGCTACTCCAACATAATTTCAAGATAAAAATCAATGTAGTTGTCATTCGAGGAGTTAATGACGATGAAATTATTGACTTTATTCAATGGTCTATAAAAAAAGCTGTTAGCGTTCGATTTATCGAGTTCATGCCATTCGATGGAAACAAATGGAATTGGGACAAGAAAGTATCCTACAATGAAATCATTACTCTAGCTCAAGAACATTTTGGGAAACGATTACGTAAAATTGAAGATCAACCAAATGACACTTCTCGGAACTTTCAAATTGAAGGTGCGAAAGGAAATTTTGGTATTATTAGTTCCGTTACAAACCCATTCTGCGATAGTTGCAATCGTATCCGCTTAACGGCTGACGGCAAGATTAAAAACTGTCTTTTTTCACAATCTGAATCAGATTTACTTACAGCGTATCGAAATCAAGAAGCAATTGAGCCAATTATTCTTGCTTCAATTATGGGGAAGGAAAAAGAACGGGGTGGAAATTCAGACTTCAGCGATGAAACCGTTGCAAATCTAAAGAATCGTTCAATGACAACAATTGGGGGATAATTTTACAGCCTATTCTTGAAGAAGAATTCAATAAATGTCTAAACCAGAATGTTACTAATTGGTTAAGTCACGTTTTATTGAAGTAATCTTTATTCTATGCGCAGTATTATCATCCTTCTGTTCTGTAACTGTCTTGCCTCCTGTTCTTCACAAATATCTACTAACAATGAGCAGGTTAGCAAAAAAACTTCGTCAATATCAGCCCCTCTTGATCCTTCTTTTATTGACACTCTAGCTCTCGGTATTAACTTCAAGCCTTCCGGCTCCTATGAGGAAATCAAAAGAACTATTAAGCAACAAATAGCCAATGGAAATCATTCTGGTAAGGACTTAGAAGATTATCTCATCAATATGATCATCCCATTTTGGTATGGCACTCCTTGGGATTTTAATGGATATACGGCTGTTCCTAACGAGGGGGTAATTGCTTGTGGATACTTCGTCTCAACAACGCTTGTTCATGCAGGCCTAGATCTCAATCGCTACCATCTCGCTCAACAAGCAGGATTGAATGAAGCAAAATCACTCGCTCTCGAGGAGAAGAATTACGAAACAATATACGGAATTGACAATTTGAAGAATACCCTAGAAGAAGAATATTTGGATGGCCTCTATTTCGTAGGACTGGATAGTCATGTTGGCTATCTCTACATCAAACATGGTGAATTCTACTTCATTCATTCAAATTATATTGAAAACAGAGTAATGATAGAAAAAGCATTAACAGCACCAGCATTTCAAAGTAACATCTATGTTGTCGCTCAAATCACTACAAACAAAGAACTCTTAGAAAAATGGCGTAAAAGAGAAACGGTAAGAGTTATTCGCAGTTAACATGACACTTCTCATATTCTAAACTTAGAATAAACCTGAACTTTGTTTTCTTAATTGTAAAGATGCCAACATTTTTATTTAGTGAACATGTATTTGGTCCGATCAAAAGTCGAAGATTGGGTTCATCACTCGGAATCAACTTACTATCTGTAAATCAGAAAGTGTGTGATTTTGATTGTGTGTATTGCGAATGTGGAGCTTCACATCCATTGGAGAAAAAAGGTGAAACCTTCGTAGATTATTTCGACTTTCAACGATTATTAAAGAATCGTTTAATCGAATGCGTTGAGCAGAGGATTCCAATTGATGCAATAACCTTTGCCGGAAACGGAGAACCGACACTTCATCCTCAATTCTTATCAATTACAAAATTTGTAATTGAGCAGCGCGACAAATATTTCCCTGATGCAAAAATTGCGGTGCTCACGAATGGCGTTACCCTGAAAAACAAACGTATTCAAGAAGCTCTAAAAGGAGTAGATAAAGCTATCATTAAACTAGATGCAGGAACCGAAGACTTCATTAATAAAATTGATCAACCGAAGCGAAAATTGAATCTTTCTAAAATGATTGAAGAAATAACTTCTTTTGATGGAGAAATTATCATTCAAACGATGTTTCTAAAAGGAATACTAAATGGAGAGACTATTGACAATTCCAGTGGCACAGAGCTTGAACATTGGCTGAAACTAATTCAAATCATAAACCCTGTTGAAGTCATGCTCTATTCAATCGATCGTGACACACCAATTGACACTCTGGAACGAGTACCTAAGAAGATATTAGAACAAATTGCAGAACGGATTCACGACTTGGGAATAAAAACACAAGTTGTATAATGAATACACAACAAATATACTCGTTGATTGCCTCTGCTTTTTGCATCTATATTGGATTTGGATTCACCATGCTGAACCTAAAGACAAGACTTCACAAAAATAAGGTTAGACTAACCGTTTTTATTCCAATTCTTGTGAATTTTATGATGAGTTTTTGTCTGCTTATATTCGCGTTTTCACAAATAGAATAAACGATACGTCTATCCCTCATAGATCGCTCCTGAGGTAGGTGTTTCATTCAATTCAATTCGCTTGAGTCCAGAGACATCATTTTTCAGTTCATTCCATATCCAAACAGCAAAAATCTCGCATGTTGGATTCTCCAGCCCTGTTATATCATTTAAAAACTTATGATCAATTCTCTTAACCAAAGGACTAATCACCTTCTTTAAATCCCCAAAATCTGTCACCCAACCAAGATGAGGATCCAAAGGTCCTTCCACATAAACCGTTAACTGATAGGTATGCCCGTGAACATTCTTACATTTATGTCCTTCCGGAACATTAGGTAAAGCATGAGCCGAATCAAAAGTGAATTTCTTAAAGATGACCATTGCGATCTTTTTTAAAGGTGAATAATGAATAGAATGAAGCTAATAGGACTAAAATAGCTCCAAATTGATGAGCCACACCTAGAGAAATCGGAACAACGTAGAGTAAAGTGAGAATACCTAAAACCACTTGAATGCCAACCATTATAGAAAGTAATACAAGGCCTTTTCTTTGATGCAAGCTCAACTCTTCCTTCTTCGCTTTCATCCAAAGAGTTGTTAGAGCAAACAACACAGCATAAGCAATGATCCTATGTATGAATTGCACTATGCCTGGATTATCAAATACCGCTGTAACTCCCTGGCTACTAATAATACTTCCGAAATTATCAGGAATCCAGTTCGTCCCCATCTTTGGAAAAGTATTGTAAAAAAATCCTGCTTTTAACCCAGCTACAAATGCTCCGTAGATAATTTGCAAGAACACTAACCCAATAAATACTTTTACTGCTCGGCGCAATTTGTCCGATGAATGAGAATTAACAACGTATTTTATGGAAAGTGCTACCCAATAGATATAAACGAGTAAACCGAGTGCTGTAAAGAGATGTGCAGCCAATCGATAATGACTTACATGAGGTTGATCTACCAGTCCACTCTTCACCATAAACCAACCAAGAACTCCTTGAAAAGTGCCCAATGCAAAAATGATTAGCACATGTTTCATTACTCGTTTACTAAAAAAACCTTTGAACCAGAAAATCACGAAAGGAATAATGAATACCATTCCCAATATCCTTGCAATTAATCGATGTAAATACTCCCAAAAGAAAATCGATTTGAAATCACTCAAAGTAAAATCAGCATTGTAATGATAAAACTCAGGAGATTGCTTGTACAAGTCAAAAGCTTCTTGCCATGCCTGCTGAGACATCGGAGGCAATGTTCCCATAATTGGCTCCCATTTCACCATCGACAATCCAGATTGCGTTAATCGCGTAATACCTCCAACTACAACCATCAGCACAATTAAAACGCACCCCGTCAATAACCATTTATAGATATATCTTTCTTGTTTTTTAAAGTTGGAAGCGATCTGCATATTGTGAAAATTGACTACAAAGATCGGAAAGAAGGTTACTACAAATAATGACATTTATCATGCAGGAATTACACTCAATCTTATAATAAATGTATGTTCTCATGACACAATCTTTACTAATACTCAATGATAATCCATAAAAAGGATTTACGAAGAAGGGTACTTGAAGTGAAAAAGTTGCGGTCATTCCATATGTGGGTAAAAAACCCTTAACTTTAAAGTTCAACGATCAATAATTTGAGATGATTAACCATCGAATAGGCTTCTCGTTTGCACTTCCTGTTGTAATAGTTGGAGTAATTATTATTCTCGCTGGACTGATAAGTGCCATTGAATCTCCAATACTTGGCGTGGTATTGATCTTAGCAGGTTCCTTCATAATAACAAGTTCGTATGGAACACAAATAGACGTTGATAAGAATCAATTTCGTGAATACGGAAGTATTTTCGGCATTAAAAATGGAGAATGGAAATCACTGAATAAAATGCCGAATATCACTGTACTTAAAAACAGAATTGGAGTCAGGGTATACAGTCAATCAAATAGATCTACAGTTAATACAGACGATTCTTATGAGGTTTGCCTTCTAAATGAGTCTCACCGTGCTAAAGTGACTATCCAAAAATTTGAAACAGAACATCAAGCTTTGAAATATGGGGAACAACTAGCTTCTAAATTGAAAAAAGAAGTTGTCCATTACAATCCTGTTGTGAGTAAAACAACACAGAATAGACGAAGACGGAGATAACGATTAGTATGCATTGATCAATTTGGATCAATTACACCAACGATAGTAATCATTTGGAAGTTATTACTAATATAACATTCTTAAAATCAAATAGACACAACAACAATTCGACCTGTTTTTGTGAGTTATTTCTTTTCAATTTCTTTAAATTTCAACCATTTCGAATAACACCCTAAATTTCCATTCTCCTCAATACGATAGTACTCCAAATTTTCCTCATCAAGGTTAACATACGAAAGTATTCCATTACTATCAACCATCTTTAGAGGGTGTGAAATAACCGTTCCATCGTCGTAATAGTTTTTTCGGAAATATTTGGATTGTGATGACCTTACAATTTCTAATCGATTGCCTCTGTACCAATCTCCTTTCCAAGACCCTATTATGCTATCCGTTACCGAATCAGTATTGTTAGGTTCAAGCTCATCCTGTGACTTATCTTGTAATGACAAATCACTCCTCACTATACTATCAATCTGTTCTATCGCGGAGCTCAATTCTGTAGAATCACTAGCACACGAATAAAACAGGACAACAACTAGAGTGGGGAGATATTTCATACTCACAATATTAATAGAAAGAAAATAAATGTACATCAAACAATTTCTATAATAAATAACTATTTATTCGGTACAAACTAATTCTTATTTGATGCTGTATCTTTCAATTAGTAGGGAAAAGGCTCCCTATTTGCGTAATATTTTTTTTTGTATACTATCTTAGCTTTATGGAAAATTCAAGTCTCTACCTTCTAATCTTCTTTGTCATTCTTTTCATGCTTAGTTTCATATTTGGATTATTCTATATTCAAAAAAAACTGAAGCAAGGACAATCCTTAAGAAAAGTGATTGGTGTACCAATATTAATTGCATTTATTCTTGCTATGGTACTATTGGTAGTTGCTGTGGGATTTAGCTAATCTAACCGATTATGGAAAAAGTCGTCTCTAGATATACAGTAAAATATCCTTCGATGATTTAATCATTTATTCAATCGAATGGACTAATTATTCTACACTCCATATCAACTTATTAAGGAGCATTCGATTGATTTTGATTTACTTTGTAATTATTGATCAACACTGATCATAGTGAATTGGGTGAACAAAAAACTCTAAAATGAACTTGCGCATAAAAAAAATAGTCTTTCCAGTTATTCTTGTCTTCTTTGGTTGGGCATTTTTTGTAAGCCCAACGATTAAAGAGGTTGCAGCTGGTGTCGCAATATTGCTCTTAGGAATGATTATGCTTGAAGAAGGGTTTAATACTTTCGTTCAAGGGCCATTGCAGAAAGTTCTTAAAAAAGCAACCAATAAATTATTCAAAAGTATAGGTGTTGGGTTCATTTCTACAGCCGTACTACAGTCCAGCTCATTAATTAGCGTTATCACCATCTCATTCTTAAGTGCAGGCTTACTCGGTCTTTCTGCTGGAATTGGTATAATATTCGGATCAAACCTGGGAACAACAGCAACAGCTTGGTTAGTATCCATTTTTGGACTACACATAAATGTCTCTTCTTTAGCGATGCCAATGCTAGCATTTGGGGTCCTACTCATCTTCCAGAAATCCAAAAATTTAAAAGGAATTGGAAATGTATTAGGAGGGCTAGGTCTTTTCTTCCTTGGAATTCACTTTATGAAGGAAGGATTTGATTTGTATCAAGATAAAATCAACTTATCGGACTTCGCACTTACAGGAATTTCAGGACTTATTGTTTTTACAATAATTGGTGTATTGATTACTGTGATTTTACAATCAAGTAGCGCTGCAATGGCGCTTATTCTAACTGCATTAGCTGTCGGTCAGGTGACTTATATGAATGCTCTTGCCTTAGCCATAGGAGCGAATATCGGAACAACAATTACGGCAGTTCTTGCGGCGATAGGTGCGAATGCTTCAGGAAAGAGACTAGCAGCAGCTCATCTTGCTTTCAATACTGTCACAGGCTTGATCGCCTTGATTTTCATCGGTCAATTGGACTTTCTTGTAGAGACAATCTCAGATAGTTTTGGTATATCTCAGACAAACTACACCATTAAGCTTTCCATATTCCATACACTGTTCAATTTAATTGGAATTATCGTCATGGTCCCTTTTATAAACAGATTGGTCAAACTACTTGAACGATTAATTGTAGACAAAAGTGAAGAAGAACGACGAATTGAGTACCCACACTATTTAAATGAAACTGTGCTTGCTTATCCTCAGACGGCAATGAAAGCCCTGCTCGATGAAACGAAAAGATTATTTGAGAATGCAACCTTTAAAATAATCTCACATGGACTCAATCTTCATAGAAAGGATATTATAGGTGATGAAAAATTAAAGTATATAGTTGAAAAATCGAAAGATGAGTTGAAGGACAATCTGGAAGATATTTATTATCGAAAAGTAAAAGTAATTTATGCCAAAATCATAAAGTACGCTACTCTATCCCAAAGTAAATTTTCCTTATCTCCAGAGGCTACAGAAGGATTTACTAGAATTAAATTAGCCAACAGAAACATGGTTGAAGCCATTAAAGATGTATCTGGGATTGAACACAATGTGACGCTTTATATGGCATCTGATAATGAGTACATTCGCAAAGAATACAACCGATTGAGGCATAAAGTATCTCAAGTATTGAGAGAGGTTTATTTTACTAAAAATGATGCTTCCCCCCTATTGCATCTTGAAAGGTTAGAGAAGTTAAAAAGGAAAGCGGAAAAGAGTGACGTATTAATGGATGGAACACTCGATAGACTCATTCGAGAAAATAAAATCTCCAGTGTTATGGCTTCTTCATTAGCGAATGATAGCACCAAAGTAGCTAGTATTATGGGCAGGCTGATTGAAACCGCAGAATTACTCTACATTGATAGTGATACAATTCTGCTTCGGGCGAATGAAGATTCGACCAATAAAATCGACACAAGTAAGAACTGAATTTTCCGTTAAAAGCATCTGTTCTCTTTCTGTTAGGTATAAAAAAAGGCCCCGATAACTATCGAGGCCTTACTTCTAATTTTTTTTTCTTAATGTTGATGACCACCAGGTCCATGAACATGTCCGTGTTCAAGTTCTTCCTTTGTAGCTTCACGCACTTCCTCTACCTTACCTGAAAAGTTCAAATCTTTACCAGCTAATGGATGATTGAAATCCATTACAACATCGTTTTCTTTCATTTCAATGATCGTTCCGTGCATTGGATTTCCTTCCTGATCTTGCATTGGTAACGTCGCTCCAACTTTTACTACTTCCGTATCAACATTCCCTTCTACTTTGAAAACATCCATCGGTACTGGTACTATTGCCTCTTCGTTACGAGGTCCGTATGCATCTTCTGACGTTAAGCCAAATTCAAATGTATCTCCTGCTTTCATCCCTTCCAATTCTTTCTCAAATCCTGGGATCATCATTCCTACTCCAGCAAGGTACACTAAAGGATTAGTGTTATCTGCTTGATCAACAACATCGCCTTCTACTTTTAAAGTATAAGATACTGAAGGGACTGTGTGCTTTGTAATTTTCATGCTTTTTTTTTTCAATAAGGCACAAAAGTGTAGATTATTCGGTCAGAATCATAATTCAAAGACGAAATATTCATTGAAAACCATTAGATGTTCATTTCTACTAATTATCAGGCGCATTTTATCGTATTATATAATAGGGACTCATTAATACCTAATTAATTATGAAATTGAACTTATTTATTATTGCTCTCGGCTGTATTACTCTTGTTTCATGCAAGGATAATAACGCAGAAGTACTAGACAACGTAGAAGAAACTGAAATCCAAATTGATGTTATTGATGACAAGCACTCCGGTCCAGTTTTGGATTGTGACGAAACATTAAGTGCTATCGAGATGAAAGAAATCTGGGAAATGATGAATGCCAAGACGCATCATGAAAACAATATTTGCTTCGAAGGATATGTTCTTAGCAATGAAACATCTGGTGACTCAATTCAGGGGAGTATTGCCTTCAATCCAATATTAGAAAACGAGGTTAATAATCCAGCAGTATACTGTCAATTTACTGGGAAAAATGGAGCTAGTTTCCTTAATTATGAAGTCGGTGATAAGATTGAAATAATGGGGAGATTACTTACGATCGATGATCCGACCAAGCACAATTTCATGCTTGTAAAGTGCAGTTTACCTTTAAGAAATAAAGATTTATAATTAAAACGGGTGTTTGAGTTTGGTAATCATACCTTCGTAACCAACATAAATGCCGTTTTCTGTAATCAATGGCTGAGTGTATGACATATGTTCGAACGGAGTTCTCAATAATACGTTTCCGTTTTTTGTGTCAATAATAAAAAACATATATCTGGTCTGAATAAATACTTTTCCAGCCGAAACGGTTGGATTACATATTCTATCAAATTCCCCTGGCACACTCCATAATAATGAACCATCGACAGGGGATAATCTTGAGAACTCACTATCCGATATAGCAAAAACCATTTCACCACTTTGATACATTCCTTTGAATTGATTCGTAGAGTCTTTCCATTTCTCCTCTAACGTTAGAGGATTGTATCCGGTGATTGTCTCTTTACCCACATCACAAAGCAACAGAGTCTCCTTACTAACAATAGGAGTTGGGTAAAAATTAACTTTACTAGAAATGTGTTTCTGATTTAATATCTCGCCTGATTTAGCATCCAAGACAACAAAGTCTCCGAATCCTACATTTGCGTAAATCATACTATTTTCAATCGTATAACTGAACACTGGATTAGACAATTCAGTGCTCCAAACCTCCTTCCCATTCTTATCCAAAGCTATAAACATCTTAACCAATGGATTTACGAATAGTAAATTGTTATATACCGTAATTTTATTCAAGACATCATCATCAAAAGGAACCTTCACAGACCAAGTTGCCTTACCATCATTCTTGTCCACCTTATAGATCGTACCCTGGGTTCCGTTGAAATATAAAAAGTTCTCATCCTGAGCAATAGAATGAAAAAAGCCCTTACTTCCAACCTTCACATCAGACACCCATCGAACGGTGCCACTATTTTTGTCCAAACAAGTAACAGGTGTCATATCTGAACCAAAATAAAAATTGGCTTCATCTATCGCTGGATTTTGATTCGGATAGCCTGATCCAAAATCGTACTCCCAATAAGGCTCAGCATCAATGGGCACTTTAGAACTCTTATGAACTTTTTCCAAATATATTGACTTCCAAAGTAGATCTAAGGTCATGTGATCTTTAGATACTCGTTTGATAACATATTTTCCATCATCAACATTATCATTATATGAAATGAGTTGAAGTAAATTTTCTTTCTTATCAAAGGTCCACACCCCTCTTTTGCCTGTGTCAAGTTCCCCAATCAATCCAGCAGAGTATGTGCTGTCTTCGAAAAAACCAACCCAGCGAAGCCTATCTTCGATTTCCTCTTGCTCCTCTTTCTCCTTGCTCATTATTTCCCAATACCCTAAGAACTTTTGAGAAGATACGATAGGTACAACAAAAAATATCAAAACAAATACTACTAAACCTCTCATGAAACTTTTCATTTAACCAATCAAAAATACAACAATGCATAAGGACTAAGCATTCCCAAACCGAAATTAATGACCAAATCAATAATCTATTTATACTGAATACTTTGATCTATTACATTAAGCGTCTTGATTTTCTCTATTGATGCCCCCCCCTCTTCTCCGATGGAATCTTGGAAAACAATTATTCGAGACTTGAACTCGTTATTTATAATCCCTAAAAGGTCTATTGATAACCGCTGACCAATCATAGAAACCTCAATTCGAGTACCTTTAAGAGTTTTCTCACCCAGCACTACTTCGGTAGGACTGGTTTTACATTTTTCCTTGCCAAATTGAGAAACCATTTCATTAACAAAATCATTTAAATCCGTTTCAACGTCCATTTCGAAATACATTATAACAAAATCATTTCCGTCTAAAGTCCAATTGCGGTAGGAAATATCTTCTTCGTAAGAATAGCTAAAGTTAGTGGGATACGTGAATGAAAGATAGCTGCTTTCAAATTTTTTATTGTCTGCCACGCGAGCAGTTAAGATTGGTGAAGAGCGCACTTCTCTAAGTTGCAACTCTTCACCTTCCTCAATGGCATATTCTTTTCCATCTATTGTTAGAATGATCGTTTTTTTATCTTGAGAATTGGCCCCCAATGATAGAAAAACACAAACCAGAAAAACAATAAATTTTATCATTATTCGAGTTGAATTCTACTCTTCCGAATCTTCTTCTGAATTAGTAAGCTTGAAAGACCCTAGGAATCTATCAACTTCTTCTTTCTGAGCATAGCTTCCATCACGCAAGATTCCAATTTGATACAATCTGTTGTTTACAAGATAAATTTCGTAAGAAACATAGTACTGTCCATTGTTTCCTGTGAAACGTAACCCCGGATGTCCATCCAATTTAACCTTCTCCTCAGTGTCGGCTTCGACAATTCCTAAATTACCTAAAGCACCACCTTTTGCTCCCTCTAGTAATCCATCTGCTCCATTCGATTCATTGATCAGTGCTGAAGGATAGTCACTATATACAACCATTAGCGCCTCAGTAACGCTCTTTTCGTACATAAACATCACCATCTCAATATCACCTACATCAGTAGGAACTGTTGATACTTGAGGTGTTGGATTCGCTCCAATAAAATCAATAGAGAAATTTCCGTCTTCGGAGACAAATAAATCATCCTCTTCTTCCTCAATTATATTATCAAGGCTCTCTGAGATTTCGTCAATTTGAGCTTGTCTCTCTTCATCAGACGTTCCTCCTCCACAAGAGGTTAAAAGAGATACTCCTACTACTGTTGCTGCTAAAAAAATTTGTTTCATGTTTTGTTTGTTTTATGGTATTTGGAAATTAATATTTACGTTAACATTTGCTGCTCCTTCACTTGAAAGAGTGAAGGGAACATCGAAAGTACTATTCATATAGTCGCCGCTCGAGAAATTTAAGTCTCCATTTTCATCATATATGGCATTCACATAATAGTTTCCCGGGTGCATATAATTAAAATTATATCCTGTTGGAGAGTCCGCCTCAACAAATACATACCGAGAACGGAAATCTAAATTAGCTGCATTGAATATCACTCCATTAAACAACGGTTCTGTTGTTACAATGATTAATACTTTCTTGCTTGGATCAATAACACTCGGGTTAGTAATTGATATTTCAACGTTCGAAACCCCAAGGTGCGGTTGTTCCTGTTCTGGGTATGGATCTGAAGCTGCTGAATAGAACACTGCCTCTGTTAGCCCCTGGAAGGTAGTTGAAAAATCAATTGTCATTTCTTTCTGAGGAAAACTAAAAAGTGAAATTGCATCTTGAGCAACTGCATTATCACGTAAATCAGCTCTCCAAATCATGTGAGTAACTGGAGCAGATAGTGTATTAAACTGATTAGTGAATGTATGCATGATCAAACTGTCATCTTTGAAAGTTACATCCGTATACACCCTATCCCCACCAGAAATGGGATCAACAAAACGATAGAATGATTCAGTTGCTCCCTCATTCAAACTATCAATGATCATGTATGAATTTCGCACTGCACCGGCAAAACCACCGCCATTTCGAAAAGCCACTTTATACTCATTCTCAAATTTAACAATGAAGAAACTCATGAAAATATCATTCAATGAATCTAACTCATTCTTCGCTGAAATTTGTGATGATGATATTGGACGAAAATCAACAATCCATTCGGGAAAGCTTCCTAAAGGAGTTGGTGAGAATACTGGCCCATTCCAAATCCCTGGTAGTTTATTCAA
>NODE-53-length-38551-cov-6.82138_pt1 | contig 38551 bp, 39 predicted proteins | sample MGYA00139097_ERZ477577 | MGnify/ENA metagenome assembly ERZ477577
TTGCATTTTATGACTATGGGCTGAAAACTGCTTTTGCTGAATCGTAAGCTTTTTTAACCTAAAAGTCATTGCTGGAACACAAACAAAGGAGCGTATGATGAAAGTAACCATTACCGATCAGTGCATGGGCGACCGTAACTGCAACAAACTCTGTCCCGAGATATTTGAATATGACGAAGACGCGCTCTTATCGATTGTCAAGATGGATGCAATCCCCGACCACTTGCAGGATGTGGTACGCCGGGCAGCCCTCGAGTGCGGTGCCGATGCCATCGAAGTCGAAGAGTAGGGACGGCTGAACAAGATGGTCAGCTTCAGGGAAAGCCGGACCGCCAAGAGCCTGCAGATTTCTTTCTCGGCCGAGGCCCAGGCCCGCTCCAGGTACAATTTCTTCGCCAGGAGGGCCGAGGACGACGGCTACATGCAGATCGCCAGACTCTTCGATGAAACCGCCGATCAGGAATATGAGCATGCCCTGCGTTTTTTCAAATTCTTCAACGGCGGTGAGCTCGAAACAACCTGGCCATTTCCCACGGGCGTAATCGAAGATACCAGAGCCAACCTGCTGAGTTCGGCAGAGCTTGAACTCTACGTACATGACACCATGTATAAGGGTTTTGCTGATATCGCCCGGGAAGAGGGGTTCAAACGGGCGGCCGACACCTTCGACGCGATTATCGTGGCCGAGAAACACCACGAGGATATATTCAGAGAGCTGGCGGCAAACATCGACAGCGGTCGAGTCTTCGCCAGAACCGAGGAACGAACCTGGAAGTGCCTCGGCTGCGGATATCTGCACAAAGGAACGGAAGCCCCGGAAAAATGTCCGGCCTGTGTCAGAAAGCAGGCCTACTTCGAGCTGCTGGGTAAAAACTGGTAGAGATCAACCGCTGGCGTCCATCGGCTCACTGCCGCCGGACGCCATCTTTCTGCTCACTATCCTGGACTTGCTGGGCAGGAGTTGCACCTCAGCGTTGAGCAAGCGGTATGAACGGTCGGGTGGTCTCGCCGGTGTAAATCTGCCGCGGCCTCGAAATACGCTGGTTATGTTCCAGCAGTTCACGCCAGTTGGCGATCCAGCCCGGCATCCTGCCGATGGCAAACATCACCGTATACATATTGAGCGGTATGCCGATGGCCCGCAGCAGAATACCGCTGTAGAAATCGATGTTGGGGTAGAGGTTGCGCTCAACGAAGTAGTCGTCCTTGAGCGTCTTTTCTTCCAATTCCAGCGCCACATCAAGCAGCGGGTCCTCCTGCTGCAGTTCTTCCAGCACCTCATAGACCCGCTTTTTCAGAATCAGAGAGCGCGGATCAAAGTTCTTATAGACCCTATGCCCGAACCCCATCAGCCGGTAATCATTATTCTTGTCCTTGGCCATGTCAAGATAATGGCCGATCGGCTTGCCCGAAGTTTTGATCTCTTCGAGCATCCTTATTACCGCCGCGTTGGCTCCACCGTGCAGGGGGCCCCAAAGGGCACAGACACCAGCCGACACCGAGCTGAATAGATTTGCCCGGGAGCTGCCGACCACGCGTACCGTCGAAGTCGAACAGTTCTGCTCATGATCGGCGTGCAGGACCAGAAAGAGATTAAGGGCCCGCTCCACCACCGGAGTTGCAATAAATTCCCGGTAAGGCTCGGAGAACATCATGTGCAGAAAATTCGAACAATAGCTCAGATTGGGGTTGGGGTGCATCAGGGGTTTGCCGGTGGCCATTCGATAGGAAAAGGCGGCAATTGCTCGCACTTTGGAGAGCAGCAGGGCCACGGTTCTGTCAAAAGCCGGTCCCTCGGCGTGGACCTCGAGCACTTCGGGATGAAAGCAGGAGACCAGATTGAGCATGGCCGAAAGAATAGCCATCGGTGGTGCATCTTTCGGAAATCCCGAAAAGTGGTGCTCAAGACTGGTATGCAGCTGGGCATGGTCGGCCAGGCTCGCTCTGAAATTGGCGAGCTCCCGTGGGTTCGGCAGTTCACCGTAAAGGACCAGGTAGGCCACTTCGACAAAGGTTGCCTGTTCGGCGATTTCCTCGATCGGATATCCCCGATAGCGAAGAATTCCATTGGCACCATCTACGTAGGTAATCGAGGAGAAACAGGAACCGGTGTTGCCATAACCTTGGTCCATGGTGATATAGCCGGTCTGGGAACGCAGTTTCTGGAAGTCTATGGCTCGTTCATTTTCTGTTCCGATATAGGTCTCAAATTCATAGTTCTTGCCGTCAATCGTCAAGGTGGCCGTTTTGTCTGTCATCGTCTCTCCTCGAGTGCAGGTAAAACTGGTTTGATCGCCAGATTAAATACTCATTGATAGTAATAATTATTATTGCTCAAGGACGCAATCCACTGGTCAACTACAATAACCAGTCTGATCCGTTTGGCCAGAACGGGTCGCTACATATTCATATCCACTTCGGAGATACCACCTTTTAATTGACTTTTTCAGAGGTGCTTATTCTTCAGAGGTGCTTATAAGTATCTTTATTATCGACCTTTGATACATCCAGTAATTTAATTACTAATCCCATCCCTTTGGATCATCCATGGAAGACCGGGTCGTTTCGGTAGCGCTTGATGAGATTCATAAACGTTTCGATGCCAATGAAGTATTGAAGGGAATTTCCCTGTCGGCTCACCATGGAGAGGTGATTTCAGTTCTTGGTCCGAGCGGCTCGGGCAAATCTACCCTGCTCCGCTGCATCAATCTGCTGGAAGTACCGGACAGCGGCAGACTGTTTGTGTCAGGCGAAGAAGTGATCCTGAAGAAGACCAGAGACAATCGAACCGTGCCCGCCGATATGAAACAGGTGGAGCGCATCAGATCCAAGCTGGCGATGGTCTTCCAGCAGTTCAACCTGTGGTCGCATTTGACAATCCTCCAGAATGTGATCGAAGCACCGGTCCATGTTCTGAAAGTCCCCCGTCAGGAAGCGATCGACAGGGCCAAAATGTATCTCGATAAGGTAGGGATTCCCGATAAACTGGAAGCCTATCCGGCTCACCTTTCCGGCGGCCAGCAGCAGCGTGCAGCCATCGCCCGGGCCCTGGCCGTGGAACCCGAAGTCATCCTCTTTGACGAACCCACTTCAGCACTCGATCCCGAGCTGGTCGGAGAAGTGCTTCAAGTCATGAGAACCCTGGCCGAAGAGGGCCGAACGATGATTGTCGTGACCCATGAAATGGGATTTGCCCAGGAAGTATCCTCGCGGGTGATCTTTCTCGATGAAGGTTTGGTCATGGAGGATGGAGATCCACAGACAGTATTTAATAACCCGGAAACAGATCGATTCTCTACCTTTATCAAGGCGATGGTCTGATATTCTTGACTCAACAACAAACCACCAACCAGGAGGTGCCCCATGAAGAGACTCACCCTCGCACTAGTGCTCGTCATTTTTGCTCTGGCAGCTACCACGGCAGTCGCCAAGGACTGGAGTAAGGTCCGCATAGCCACCGAAGGCGCCTACCCGCCATTCAATTATGTCACACCCGCTGGAGATCTTGCCGGTTTCGATGTTGACATCGCCAAGGCACTGGGCGAGGCAATGGGTGTTGAAGTCGTTTTGGTTGGGCCTCAAGATTGGGATGGCATTATACCTGCATTATTAGCAAAGAAATATGATGCCATCATTGCCTCGATGTCTATCACCGAAGAACGTAAAATGAAGGTGGCATTCTCAAAAAAATATTACAATACACCGGCCAAATTCATCGCCAAGAAAGGAGATATGACAGAATTTTCTCGGGAGGCGATCAAAGGTAAAAAAATTGGCGTGCAGCGGGCCACCATTCATGACCGTTATCTGACCGACAATTACGGCAAGGACGTGGAAGTCAAACGTTACGGAACCCAGGACGAAGCCTACCTGGATCTGACCGCCGGTCGCGTCGACATGCTGCTGGCTGACAGCGTCGCCCTCTCCGACGGTTTTCTGAAGAAACCAGAAGGAGCAGACTATCAGTTTATCGGCCCGGATCTGAGCGACCCGAAATGGTTCGGTGATGGAGTAGGAGTTGCCATTCGTAAGGAGGACAAGGAGTTGGTCGACAAATTCAACATGGCCATCGACAAGATCCGCAGTGACGGCACCTACAAGGTTATCCAGGACAAATATTTCGATTTTAACGTCTACGGCGAATAATCTTTGAGTCCCGCCTCCTGCTTCAAGGCTTGAGGCGTGACATTCTCTGCCTATTCATGTTCTCACTTCATGGCTATGGACCCTCCATCTTCGAGGGCACGATCTTAACCCTTGAGGTTTCTCTCGCCTCACTTTTCATTGCCATGCTGCTTGGCATCTGCGGAGCCCTTGCCAAACTCTCCAGGGCCAGATCACTGCGGCTGATCGCCCAGATTTACACCACAACAATTAGGGGGATCCCAGATCTGGTACTGATGCTGCTGGTCTTCTACGGCGGTCAGATGTTTATAAACCAGCTCGGTCCAATGCTGGGCTATGACGGGTACATAGATATCAACCCATTTATTGCCGGGGTTTCCACCATCGGCTTTATCTTCGGTGCCTATATGACCGAGACCTTCCGGGGTGCTATCCTGGCCGTCAATAAAGGACAGCTCGAAGCCGGCACCGCCTACGGCATGTCAGCCTTAATGGTGTTCAGACGCGTAACCCTGCCTCAGATGGTCCGCCATGCCCTGCCGGGCTTCGGCAACAACTGGCTGGTACTGATCAAGACCACCGCCCTGGTCTCAATTATTGGACTCAATGATATGGTCAGAAAGGCGGGACTGGCTGCCGGCGCCACCAGAAAACCGTTTACCTTTTATCTGGTGGTGGCCATCAACTACCTGGTGATCACCTCGATATCGATATATATCCTCAAGCAGCTCGAGCGCCGCTATAGTGTCGGCGTCAGGGAGTTCTAGTATGGATCTGTCGATTATACTCGAGAACCTGCCCATCTATTTCACCGGTTTGAAAAATACCGTCATCCTGGTCTCGATCTCACTCGTGCTGGGCCTGCTGCTGGCCGTCCCCCTGGCTATTTTGCGCAACTACGGGAATCCGCTGGTACAGCTGCCAATCAGAGCTTTCGTCTACTTTTTCAGGGGTACGCCCCTGCTCGTCCAGATGTTTCTGATCTACTACGGCTTCGGCCAGTTCGACCTGATCAAGGAGAGTCTGCTCTGGCCCTTTTTCCGCGAAGCCTACTTCTGTGCCCTGTTCGCTTTTACGCTGAACACCGCCGCCTATACCACTGAAATTTTGCGCGGTGCCATCAAAGCCACCCCCCACGGTGAGATTGAGGCGGCCATGGCCGCCGGCATGTCACGATTTCTGATGGTCCGGCGCATCATCCTGCCCAGCGCCTTTCGCCGTGCCCTGCCCGCCTACAGCAACGAGATTATCTTCATGCTGCACGGTTCATCTCTGGCCAGCGTCATCACCATTGTCGATATCACCGGGGCAGCTCGAATCATCAACTCACGATTCTACAGCCCTTACGAGGCCTTTTTAACTGCGGCCGTATTCTACTTGGCAATAACCTTTCTAATCGTATTTCTGGTAAAGAAGCTCGAAGTTCACTGGTTCGCTCATCTTCAACCCCAATCTACTACCGAACAAGTCGTCGAGTCACCACCGTGAAAAAAGTCGAAACCAGCGTGCTTCCCCAGACCAGCCCCGGCACCAGAAGATCGCTGACAATTATTCGTTACGGAGTATCCGGCAGTCGGCCCAAGGCTTATCTCCAGGCCGGACTGCACGCCGATGAAGCGCCGGGTTATCCAGTGCTGCAGGCACTCATTGAAAAACTGGACGAAGCAGCCGAACAGGGCGCCATCTCTGGAGAGATCATCGTCGTTCCAGCGGCCAATCCAATCGGTCTGGCCCAGTGGCGCGATGAGATGCTGCAGGGACGCTTCGACTTCGTTAACTCGGTCAACTTCAACCGTCAGCATCATGATCTCATTGACCAACTGATCGATACCATCGGTTCGGAGTTAGGAGAGGGCGCCGAGGAAAACGTGGCAGCCGTGCGCAGATGCAGCGCTGAAATCCTCGCCAATATGCAGCCCGAAGACGAAGCATCGACGCTCAAGCTATTGCTGCTGTCGCTTTCCCATGATGCCGATATAGTGCTCGATCTGCACTGTGATCTCGAGGCCTTGATGCACCTTTATATCGGTACTCCGCTGTGGCCGGATGCAGAAGATCTTGCCGCCCAGATGGGTGCCGAGGCGACATTGCTGGCCGCCGACTCCGGGGGCACTCCCTTCGATGAGGCAAACAGCCGCCCCTGGTGGGTGCTGGCCGAGCGTTTCCCAGATCAGCCGATTCCGCCTGCCTGTATGGCCGCAACTGTCGAATTACGGGGTTTGTCCGATACTGACCAGGAATTGATCGACCTAGACAGTTCTAATCTGTTCTGTTTTCTGCAGCGTCGCGGGCTGATATCAGGAACACCAGCCCCACAGCCGACCCTGATCAATCCGGCAACACCGCTGACCGGGGTAGACTACGTCAAAGCTTTTTCTGCCGGCATCATCGTCTATCTGAAAAAACTCGGGGACTGGATCGAGGAGGGAGAAACGGTTGCCCGGGTCATCAATCCGCTCCCAGAAGGTGAGGATCAGAAGCTGGTTGAGGTAAAGAGTAGAACGGCTGGTCTGCTGTTCTCCCGCAATGTCGACCGCTTTGCCCGGCCCGGCAAGATCATCGCTAAAATTGCAGGCCGTAAGGCTCTAAGCGAGTCGGAAGGGAACCTATTGACTCTCTGACAGCTGCGCACAGGCCTCTTCCACCTGCTGGCGGACTTCTGCCAGCCAGCTCCGGCGCTGCTCTTCCGTGCTGGTAATGACGATAGCAAACGTCTTTCTGCGCACCTCGGCAACACCGCAGAGTCCGAATATACAGTTTTTCCAGATCGTTTCCAGCGGGTCGCCGAATACCTGCTGCTCCCGGAGGACTTCGGTATTCGAGGTATTGAAAACGAGGGCCAGTTTGGCCCGCAGAAGGCCGATGGGAACACCCTCACCGCTATCTCCTTCGAGAAATTCGTACGCCACCCCAGGGCGAATGACCCGGTCTATCCAGCCCTTGAGCATCGCCGGCGGCTGGCCCCACCAGTTGGGATGAATGATGATGATCAGGTCGGCCTCAGCAATTTCCCGGCAATGGGCAGCAACCAAAGCCGGCAGGGTGACATCTTTTGCCACTTCCTCGGCTGGCAGAAGCGGCTCAAACTGTTCCTTGCAGAGATCATGGAAATTGACTCGCGCGCTGGTGGGAGCAAGAGCTTCCAGCACAACCCGGGCAATGCCATGGTTGAAACTGGCCGGATCAGGGTGGGCAAGTATTACGGAAACCTGCATGCTCAATAACCGATATTGTGCTCGAATTCCTTGAGTCGTTTATGGATCGAACGCAGCTCGGTGATGGTGGTCCAGTTGCCGATAAAAATTGAAAACGACTCCCGAACCTTACTGAAGGCATTGGAAACCTGAACCAGCACGCCCAGCGTGATCAATCCGGTAAACAATCCCGGCCCCATGATCAGGTAGGGTACGATGATCATCAGTTGTTCGAAGAAATTGAGCCAGATATCGAAATACCCGTAATGGAGAAACAGTCGGTGGTAGTTGAACTTGAGGCCGGTGAACAATTCGACGATGGTCTCGGTCTTACCGAAATTGACCTTATCGTCCTCGGCATATACCAGTTCTTTTCTGAAAGCCGCCTCGACTTTCTGATTGTTGTATTCCAGACCGGGCAGCTTGATTCCCACGAACCATGAGATCAGCAGCCCCCCGACAGAAACGAGCAGCGCCACCCAGACCAGGCTGCCTGGGATGTCTTTGATATAGGGGATATCAACCCCTCCACTCAGCCCCCAGAGAATCGGCATAAAGGCCACCAGAGTCAGGATGGCCCGGATCACCTGGAGCCCCAGGCTCTCGACTATTCGGGCAAAGCGATAAATGTCTTCCTGGATACGCTGGCTTGCACCTTCGACCTCCTCTTCAACCGTCTGCCATTGACTCACGTAGGAAAAGGTCATCGCTTCGCGCCACCTGAAGGCGTAAAGCCTGGTAAAATAGGAGGTCAGAGTAGCTATCAGAACATAGGGAAAAGCTATATAGCCAAAAATCAGCAGCTCCTGCCAGAATTCCTGGAGTTGATGCTCGGTGGCCTTCTGCAGCATATTGTAAAATCTGCCGTACCATTCGTTGATTTTCACCGTCAACTCAACCTGGACAAACAACGAGAGCAGTAGGAAGAGGCCCCCACCCCAGGCCCAGGCAAACCATTTTCTGTTTTTGAAAAATGAACCAAACATTGCATCCTTGTGGCCGCCGAGATTTTACGGCGATTGAGTTGCAGACAAATCCAATCTGCGAATATCTGTTGGGCTACGCGGGTCTTCTGGAACTGTTCAGGAAGCTCGCAATTCAAACTCCGGTGGCTGGTGGATGTGCTGTTTGACGACGCACTGTTCCATGGCTTTGATGATCGCCGCCCTGTATTTGTCCGGAAACCCGTCGGGCAATTCCAGATCGATAACCAACTTTGGGTATCGTTTCTGATCTTTGTCCCATTGATACCGCATCTTCAACCGCATGGTCGAACTATCGATGTCGCGAGTCCGGCAGAATTTCAGGGCAAAATAACCGGCACAGGTGGCGATGGAGGCAAGAAAATACTCGGTCGGAGAGGGAGCCGAGTTGTCTCCACCAGACTTTTCAGGTTGATCAGTTACCACTGTAAAGTCGCCCACCGCTGCTTCGACTTTTAGATTTCCGGGAAAACTGACGTTTATTTCTGTCGTCAAAGTTGCACTCCTTATTTGATGCTGATGGTTTCAAGTTGTCTGTTGATTTCATCAAAATCGAACACATATGGCCGATACCCCGTGAATTCGCCGATATTCATGCTGAGGTCAGCAAGATCGACACCACTTTCGTCGACAACGGCCAGCATTGCCTGATATTGGTGGATGTCGCCTACCTCCTCGGGAGGGCTGCCGTTGGCACCGTCAAGCAGTCGGGGAAAAGGCTCGAACCTGCCGGCCTCGAGAATCTCCTCGACGGCGATCTGCAGTTCCCAGCCATCACCGCCATCATACAGGTAGCTGAACAGAAACTGCATGCCATCCTCGAGTTGGTGGAGCTCAAAAGCTGCTTCGTCATATTCCGGTTTCCTCTTGAAATCCTCAATGCCGAAGCCTGGCTGATAAAATATTTTGCCGACCAGAAACTGGTGGCTATCACTATCCTGCCAGCCCATGCAGACCTGGATAACCCGGTGCATATCGGTCAGGGTCATCTGGCCCGGGACTTGGATACGGCGCCAAATCAACGGATCGGAGAAGGGAATGGCCAGCTTCAGTTGATAACCCGGAATGGTTTTTTCAGCCTGGTCCGCACCCTGTCGGGCAGGCTTTGCTTTTCCGAATTTACCTTTGAGTATTTTGGCCATAATCACACTCCCCTAACTGCTTCCTTGGCAACCTGCTATCCATTTCTTGTGATCTGGAATAGATAATCATTAATCACGATTAGACCATCTCGCCTACCTCATTCAAAGAAGCGGGTAAAGGACTCGACCGACAGCCGCGGTGTCCGATAGCTGTTGACCAGCGCTTCGGTGTCCTCATAGCCAAGCGCCATGCCGCCCAGCAGAATCGAATCGGCAGCGTAGTCAAGTTCGCTTTTGACTATCTCCGGGAATTCCCCGAGCGCAGCCTGAGGGCAGGTGGCCAGCCCCTCCGCCATCGCCGCCAGCATGATGGACTGCATGAACATTCCATAATCCATATAGGATCCGGTTTCCAAGCCGGGATCCATAAAAAAGAGCAGCATCACCGGGGCATCGAAGGCACGATAATTAGCCACCCACTGTTCCAGCCGGCGGTCCTTCTCCTGCCGCTTGATGCCCAGGGTCTCATAGAGCTGCAGGCCGCAGGCAAAGCGTCTGGATTTGTACGGCTCTGCCCACTTAAGCGGATAATACTGAAAGTCCATTTGCGGCTTCTCTCCATTTCTGAACGCCGTTTCTATGCGCTCCTGCAGTCGCTTCTTGCTGGAGCCGGTGACCACCGCAACCTGCCAGGGCTGGGTGTTTACTCCCGATGGAGAATGACGAGCCGCCTCCAGTACGGCGACTACTTTCTCCTTGCTGACGTCATTGTCCAGAAACGCTCTTGTCGATTTTCTCTTTTTCAATGCTTCACGAACATCCATAATTCCCTCCGCGCCAAAACCTTAGGCTACCTTGAAAAATTGTCTTTTGGCCCCAACCCTGCGTTAGATGAGAAAATTTTATCCTCAAAATATCATCTATATGACTGCGGTAAAATTTTCACATGCGCCTTGATTCTGAACCAAAATCCTAATTTTGCAAGGTACCCCTTAGTCTGGTTAAAAGTAAATTTCGTTGTGGCCGACAAGACTCAAACGCTTTCGCAGCTGGTTGATATTGGCCAGTATTTTTTCCAGCAGTTCCTTCTCCATATGACTTATCTCTTTGATGTGTACATGGTTGTCCGGCTCCAGGCCCTCATCTATTCGCTTTAGCTGATGCCTGAAGCGAAGCTGCATAAGATAATTATAGGACTCGACAATCTCCTGGTGCACTTCAGGCTTCAGCACGTCTGTTTCCAGAAGACGGTTGATCCGCTGTAGGGTGTTGGTAATTTCAAGACCATAAAATATTGCATAGATTCGGGCAAAGCCAACGATCTGGGCGATGACATGCTTGATATTGAAGGTATCGGCATGTTCACCGCCCGATTCCACCGACAGATTTCCAAAAAAATCGAGGGGTACTTTGAAAAGCAGGGTGTTCTGAGCCATCTGGTAGAGAAAGGCCTTCTGATTCTGGGCCCGGCTGCGGATATGCTCATGCAATTCAGAGGTGAATCGCTGGTCACCATAAAGACAGCGAAAATCGAAAAAGATTGCAACTTCCATCAGGTCTTCGGGCGTCGACTTGCCAATCCAGCCGGTAAAATAGGATTTCCACACTGATATCGGTTGACACCATTTCGGCGTCATGGCCATAATTTCGCCTTTGCAGAATTGGTAACCAACCTCGTCGAGCCAGGTACAGATCATGGTGGCGAATCGATGAAAATAGTCATGCACCTGGGCGGCCGTGGATTCGTCGACGTCTTCGAAAATGATGGCGTTGTCCTGGTCAGTCACCAGGGTCTGCTCCCCCCTGCCCTCGCTGCCCACACTGATGAAGGCAAAACGGACCGGCGGCTCGCCGATCTCTTCGATGGCCATATCCACCAGTCGTTCCAGCACCGTATCGGAAATTGTGGTGATAATTCTGGTGATATTTCGCGCATGTGCACCGGAATCGTTTAAGGCCTTGATAATTCGAGGTAAGCGGTAATGGCTCTGGACGATTGCTTCGACGCTGCTACTGGTTCGGATCTGCTCGATCATGAAGTTGGCCGAATAACGGTGCACATCAAGCAGTTCCTCGTTACTTATCACACTGACCACGCCATCATGCTCGTCACGGACAACCAGGTAGTCAATATCCTCTTCCTGCAGAAGCATGGCGGCCTCGAAGATCAAGGCTCTGTCCTCGATGTAGACCAGGGGAGTCTTCATGACCTGCTCAACCGGTGTGGTGTCCGCCAGGTTTTTCGCCAGTACGCGTTCCCGCAGAAGCCTGTCTGAGATCAGGCCAACCATCATTTCAGCGTTTTTGACCAGAATTGCATTGGTTCTCTTTTCGCTCATCATCTCGGCCGCTTGTCTCACCGTTGTGGTGTGCTCACAACAGACATACGAGCCAAGCGAGCTGCCGATCGGCTGGTTCATGAACATCAACGAAGTCTGCAGCTCCACTATCAAGCGTTCCCGCTCGTCGGCCGTTTTCTGCTGACTGGAAACATCTTCGATGAGCCCGTCGCAGTGCCTGACCCTGCCTTCCAGATCCCTCCCCTCTATCATCGACACCGAGACGGTTTCTGCTTCCGCCGAGCGATTTTTTACCCTGAAGATCAATTCTTTGGCGATGCCTTGTTGATCGAACCCGGCTGCCAGCGGCGGGGCCGATTTGTCCTGCTCCAGGTGGTCGAACAGATCGGAATCAATCAGTTCCTCCTCATGTTCGAGTCCGAACAGTTTCAGGGTGACCTGATTGGCCTCGAGGATCTTGAAGCGCGGCCCCGGCGTGGTCCTGAATATACCGATCCGCAATCGGTTGATGAGCTGTCGATACTGCTCCCGGCTCTCATCGAGCTCCTCTTTGATCCGCTTGGTGGCACTGACATCTCTGGCGGTGAGGACCAGCACCTTCTGGCTGCCAAGATTTTTATGACTGACACTGAGCATGACTTCCGTCTGCACGCCATCACTTCTGCTAAGAACAGCCTCCTGCTCAACCTCGACTATTGTGCCCTCGAGCACCCTCTCCACCAGACTGGGCCCGCCATTTTTCTGTTCTTCAAAGGGTTCTGAAAAGAGCTCGCCCGGATCCATCGACTCGAGTTGGCTACCGATATAGCCGCTGAGCTGCTCCATACCGGTATTGGCATAAATACAGGCGCCATCATGAATCATCATTATCGGATCCACCGCCGATTCAACCAGGGTTTTGTACTTGACCCGGGAATGGCGCAATTCCTCTTCGGCATTCCTGCGTTTGCGCTCAATAAGCATACTGCGGACGACGACAAAGAGCAGCAGCACAGAAATGCAGAATACCGTCAGATAGATCATCTGCGAAAGGCGGCGGGTTATCGCCAGCGTCTTAGCTTCCACATCATCGAGGAATACGCCGGTGCCGACTAGCCAATCCCAGGGCTCGAATTTTTTTACATAGGCAAGTTTGGGCACTACCCGGTCTTCCCCATATTTTCTATGCCAGACATACTCGACGTAGCCACTGTCGGACTCGGAGGCCGCCGCTATGAACTCCATGAAAACTTTCTTGCCGCCCACCCCTTGGTAATCACTGAGGTCTCCGCCGATAAGATCCTTCGAGTAGGGATGCATGATCAATTGCGGCTGCATATCGGAAATCCAAAAATAGTCTCTGAATTCCTCGCCATAGCGCAGGTGCTCGATCTCACCAATGGCTTTGCTCTGAGCTTCTTCTCTGCTCATCCGGCCGGCTCGTTCTTGCTCTTCGTAGAGAACCATTATGGACCAGGAGACATTCACCAGTTCCTTGATCATTGCCCGTTTGCTCTCTATAAAACTCTCGGTGAAAATCGGGATGATGAACAGGTAGGTGGAACCGATAAGGGTGGCAATCGCCAGCACGGACGGCAGGATGATGCCGACGATGAATCTGAGCCAGGGCTTTGATCTGTTCCGATTAGGCATGAGTTAGATAAGATCGGGCAATGGGAAGGTGGCGGTCCCCATAACTGCAGTCGCCTAGATAAACAACTGCTGCTGTGGTGACGCTCCGTTCATTTTCATCTTCTGCCGATAGTTTGCCAGACAATTTCGTTCCGCCCCGTTGATCTGCACTTCGAACACTTCGGGCCGGGCTTCAAGCACAGTAAAAAATGCATCCACGACGACCGGATCAAAGTGGGAACCAGCTTCCTGGTGTAGATTGACAATCACATCCTCGAGTTTCATTCTGGCAAAATGGGTTCGTCCTGCCAGCATCGTCTCAATGGCGTCGCACAGCGTCAGAATCCTGGCGCCGAGAGGGATGGCCGACCCCTTCAAACCGTCAGGATAGCCGCTGCCGTCGAACCGTTCATGATGATGCAGAATAAGCGGTACCACATCATTGAGGAAATTTAGAGGCTTGGCGATACGGGCTCCGATTTCCGGATGCTGCTTGACGATATCCATCTCTTTGCGCGACAGGATGCCAAGCCGCTCGAGAATATCGTCGTTCATGCCGATCTTGCCGATATCGTGCAGCAGGCCGCCGTGATAAATGGTCTCGAGATCATTTGCCGACAGATTCATTTCCTCGGCCACGACTTTGGCAAATCTCGCTACCCGGACACTATGGCCGTGGGTGGATTCGTCCTTGGCCTCAAGGGCCAGGGTGAAGCCTTCGACCATCTGCCTGAGGTTCTGCAGCATCTTTTCATCGTAGCTGAAAGCCTTGTGCAGGGCGATAGCCCCCTGCTCACCAAGAGCGGTAAGGATTTCCGTCTCTTCGATGCTGAGACTCTTGTGGGCATAAAAATATACGGCCAGGATTCCGGAATATTTACCGATAATGTCGAAAAACATGCCGGTGATCGAGCCGACACTCCTCTTGCCGATGGTATCGAGGTCGGGAATTCTCTTATCCGTCCTGGCGTCCTCGATCCAGACAATCGGTCCCCGATCAGTGTCGAAAATATGGGTGAGTTCACGGTAGTTGACATTGCTGAGGCTGCGATAAGGGAATCCATCGGAGACCATGGTCTCGATTTTTTCCTGCTGTCGGTCAACAATCCAGTAGATGCATCCTTTGGCGCCCAGAATTTCTTTGATATTGCGAACGATATGGCCAAGTATTTCGGTGGTATTTTCTCCGGAATGTATGGCCTTACTCACCTGGCTGAAGACTTTAAAAAAGTCTTTGTAGTCACTGCTCATTGTCTTTCCTCATCCTTAGACCCGAATGTGCCATCGGGCTCAGATGACCTTGCGGCTCTTGAGATCTTCTATTTCCGCCTCACTATACCCAAGACCACTCAGAATTTCTCCATTGTGCTCTCCGAAATGGGCCGGCGCAGATCGTATTGAGCCGGGCGTTCCGGATAATTTTACTGAAATTCCCAATGATTTCTGTTTCATACCATCTAACTGATCGTGCTCTACGATCATTTCGCGCTCCTTGAACAGGGGGTGGGCCAGCACTTCATTGAGGTCCAGCACTCTGGTACAACAGACGTCGAGGTCTTGTAAATATTGCTCCCACTCCCGACCACTTCTATTACGAAAAATTTTCCTGAGCTTGGTCACGATCTCCTCTCGCTTGTGCTCGTCAAACTGCAGGTCGATATATTCTTCAACACCAAGAGCATCGCAGAGCTGCTTCCAGAATCTGTGTTCCAGAGCACCCACCGCGATTGGGGACCCATCTGCAGTATCGTAGGTATTGTAGCAGCCGTATCGGTGCGAGAGAAGCTCATCTGAGCGTTTCGGAGGTTTTCCCGATTTGGAGTAAAAATAGTGGGGCAGACTCAGGAATCCAAGCAGAGTGTCAGTCATGGAAATGTCGACATATTGCCCTTTTCCGCTCTGAGTTCTGGCCAGCAGGGCAAGCAAAATACCGATCATTGCATTCATGCTGCCGCCGATGTCGGCGATCTGAATACCCGGGATCGAAGGCGGACCGGCAGCCGGGCCAATCAGGTCAAGTATACCGCTGGTGCTCAAATAATTTATATCGTGACCAGCCTTATGGGCCCAAGATCCGCCCTGACCATAACCGCTGATCGAGCAATAGACCACGGCGGGAAAGCGCTTATGTAGAGTTTCAAAATCCAGGCCAAGACGGGCCGCGACTCCCGGCCGGAACCCCTCGATCAAGACGTCACACCGTTTGGCAAGCTGGAAAAATATTGATTTCCCCTCCTCGCTTTTCAGATTGAGGCTCAAGTGCTTCTTGTTTCGATAGAGACTGGTAAAAAAAAGATTGTCAGCCTCAAACCGACGATCTTCGATGCTGATCACCTCCGCACCATGATCGGCCAAAAGCATTGAACAGTAGGGTCCCGGTAAAAGTCTGGATAGATCCAGTACTCTGATTCCCTGCAGACTTCCTATCATTTTTGGTCCCTTACCCTGGATTAGAATTCAATTCCTTTCTGCGCTTTAATTCCCTGTTGGTAAGCATGCTTCACGACCCTGACTTCCGAGACGGTATCGGCAATCTCAACCAGTTCAGGCGGCGCCTTGCGACCCGTGACAATAATATTTAACCGCTCGGGTTTGGTCCGAAGCGTCTCGACAATTTTCTCCGCGGCCAGAAAATCGAGAGCCGGCAGGTAGGTCAACTCATCGAGTACCACCAGGTCGTAGCGATCGCTGGCGATAATTTCAGCCGCCAGCCTAAATCCCTCCTCGGCGATTTTTCGGTCTTCTTCAACATTCTCCTTTTTGAAGACAAATCCTTTACCGCAGATATGCCAGTCGAGATTTTCAAGCTTTTCGGCCAAAATACGCTCTCCGTATTTCCCCTGGCCCTTGATGAATTGAATGACGCACACCTTTTGGCCATGGCCAAGTGCCCGGAATACCGTACCGAGTGCCGCTGTAGTTTTTCCTTTACCATCGCCGGTGTGGATGATAATTCGCCCTTTGGTCTTCATAGTGATTATCCGCTTCTCTATATTCTCTGTATTCGCTAGAGTTGTCGATGGAACTGTTTCATTTATTTCCGCAATCGCACCGGGATGTCTGCCACAAACCTTTTGATACGTATGCCTGTAAAGGTTTCACATAAAAAAGATTGACAAAAGTCTTCGGGTGAATTTAAATTCAGCCCAATGAGAACGAGCGCTCGTTCAGTGTAGTTTTATTTACCCAGATTGAACCAAAAGCGCTCATCATTTTTTCTTTTCCGGAGGAGTCAAAAGACTTAGAATCGAGCACTAACATCTCAACCCCCGCAAAGGTTCCGACTCCATCCGGCATTCCCCACTCAAACACCCTCGGATGAATCATTGAACCATTTAGCGAGCGAGCGCTCGATCTGGACAAAGAATTATCTATTTATGCTGCTGGTCGACCCGGCCGGGACCTGTTTCCGGACGGGATGTACGTCATATAAGAACGAAGCTTGTTTGGGCGAATACCTGAAACCATAAAGAAACGTTACTTAAATAGCTGTGACCAGTGGTTTCCGATTTACGCAAACCGCTGTCCGCATAAAAAGCACGATTATTTACTGTTTCACCCTGCTGCAAGATTCCAAACGGGAGAGGTGGTGTCACACTCCCCTGATTGCGGAGTATGGGGAAACCAAAAAATGTTGTTTTTTTTTATTAAGGAGGAGAGCATGAATAGTGCGTACAAGAAGGAAATACGCTACACGCTGGTCTTCAGCGCCCTTTTACTTATCTGTGGCCACCTCGGCCTCCTGTTTGTCGCCTTTCCCGGCCTGCAGAACAAGATGGTCATGGGTTTCCCGTCGCAGTACATCGTCCCAATTGTATTCGGCTGGCTGGTGTTGATGGTGGTTGTCGGTTTCCAGGCAAAACTTACCAATGATCTGGATGACGAAATCGAAGAACTCAACGCCGGTTTATCGGAAACCGTAGAATAAGGAGACTGACATGGAACATGAAAAGTGGGTACTTGAAGATCCCATGCTCGGCATGATCTTTGTCGGTGCATCCTTCGTATTTTTCTATCTGATTGGCTGGTATTCCCAAAAAGCCGCCAAATCATCGACCGATTACTGGACAGCGGGCCGCTCCATTGGCTCAATCACCAACGGCCTCGGGATGGCCTCGAGTTACATGAGTCTGGCTACCTTCATGGGGGTCACTGCCCTGATCTTGAAGCTTAAAGTGCCGTTCGTCTACATGTGGATTCAGTTTGCCCTGTCCATTCCTCTGATCACCCTCTGGTACGGTACTCCACTGCGCCGGATGGGAGCTTTTACCCCGGCCCATTTCGTACGCGAACGTTATGGTTTACGGACCTCTTATGTCACCGTGGTGTTCATGATCCTGATCATGGTCATGTACGCTCTTGGCCAGATGATTGGTGTGGCCAAGGTCTTTGAGATGCTTTTCGGCATCAACTACAACCTGGCCCTGATCTGTGGTGGTGCGCTCATCGTCGGTTACGTCACCATCGGCGGTATGTACGGAACTTCCTACAACGCGGCCTTTCAGATGATTCTGATGGGTGTCGCATTCGTCGTCCCCTTGGGAGCGATCATGAAAGCCATGGGCGGCACCGGCTGGTATTTCCCACCGCTGCTCTATTCCGATATGGTTCCGGCCATGCTTGAAGCGGTGCCTGACTTCTTTGATATGAAGTACGGGTTCAAATGGTACTTGTCCTTGATCCCCTGTTTCACGTTAGGTGCCATGGGCCTGCCCCATCTGGGTATGAGGGTCTATACTTCTTCAAATCTTAAAAGTGCCCGCGGAGCGATGGTCTGGTTCACCTTCTTCTGCGGTATCGTCTTCTGCTCAACCTATACCATGGGTTTTTCAGGAGTTTACTTTCAGGCAACCTCAGGGTCAGCCATTGCCCCTACAGATTTTGACAAGATCACCTTGATTCTCAACTCGGTCTACAATCCGGCCTGGGTACTCGCTTTTGTCATCGCCGGTGCTATTGCTGCCGGTCTGTCCACCATCAGCGCCAACCTGATGGCTATCGGGGCGATGATTGCCCAAGACATTATCGCCACTATCAAGCCGGATCTGTCTGACAAGACCATGAAGGTCATCGGCTACCTGGCTATTGCCGGCGGTGGTGCAACAAGTATTCTCATCGCTCTCAACCCACCGGATTTTCTGGTTGTCAGTATCCTCTGGGCCTTTGGACTGGCCGGCGTGACTATGGCGCCGCTGGTCATGCTCGGAGTCTGGTGGAAACCGGCTAACCGCTATGGAGCTACTACTGCCTGTCTGGTGTCCGGTCTAACCTATATTGTGGTTGCCCCGTACTTTTTTCCGAGTATTGTTGTCGGTGGAGGTCTCGAGGCCAAGGTGGGCATGACGGGATCCTTGCTCTGCGTACCACTGTGCTTCTTCCTGCTGACCACCGTGTCGATGATCACCAATAAGATTCCGGCACTGATGAATCGTTTTGATTATCAGAAAGACCATGTTCTGATCGACAAGATTCATGGCTGGGCTGATTACAGTGAGGAACGCTACAACTCCAACACCGCCGGCATCATCATTGCCGCGGTCAGCCTGTTCTTCTGCATCTATGCCGTATTGCCTGGCGGCTGGTAATCGGCTATAGTAGTATTCATTCACAACAACACACCCGCTTCATGATGCATGTCATGGAGCGGGTGTCTTTTCTTTTACAGATAGCCAGACTGAGCCCATGAGTTTCGTTCGACTACTTCCGCAACTGATCACCGGCCCACCAGAACTGTTTGAATTGGCCCTGGAAGGAAAAGCGCGCGTGCTGATGATGGTCAACCTGACCATAACCGGTATCACCTTCGGGCTCTCTAATCTATACGGCACCTTGCTGCAGACCCCTGATCTGCCCATGCAGGGCAAATTCGCCCTGCTTACACCGGCAATGTTCTGCATGTTCGGCATCTTTACCATGCTCGGAGCCATGCTCGGACTCACCATGATCTACTGGGCGGCGGCCAAAGCTTTCGGTGGACCCGGCGGCCTCGTTCTGGTGATGGATTTGATTGGTCTGGCGGGGGCCCCCTTCTGGTTTCTGGCCCCGCTCCTTAATCTGGCCTTGAATTTCAACCAGCAGGACTCGCTACCACTGATGCTGCTCATTCCTCTCGTTTTTGTCTTCATCTGGTCATTCAAACTGGTCAGGCAGAGTATGGTCACCGGTCAGGGCTTAACAGAAGGCAGGGCTACACTGGCACTTGGCTGCATGTGGATTTTCAGCATCAGCTCAATTTACGTGTTTCTCCCCTGAAGTCCACCTGTCTCGCTCTTTTCAGCCGGTCGTGACCGTCTCTTATCCCATTCCAATTACTACCATTACTTCTGAACAGACCATAAAACAGTCCAGGTTCATCTGTCATCTAGGTCATGGGATGTCACCCCCTCAGGTTCTCAAAGAACTGGATCGGGTTCGTGCTGCCCACCCGAAGGCTGCTCATCTCTGCTGGGCCTATATAGCCGGACCACCAACAACCACTGATAAAGGAATGAGTGATGATGGAGAGCCCAGGGGGACTGCCGGCAGACCGATGCTTACTCTGCTCGAGCACTCTGGATACGGAGAAATCTGGGCTGGTGTCATCAGGTATTTTGGCGGCGTCAAACTTGGCAAAGGCGGGCTTATCCGGGCCTATACGTCTTCGGTACAGCAGGCTCTGAGCCTCGTCGAAAGCCGCACCAGACAATCTCTATTGCACTGCCGGTTGCTACTTGATTATAATCTGCTGCCCATTGTCGAGCAGCTGTGCGACCAGTGCGGTGCTGAAATCGTCAACAGATACTATCGGGAACAAGTTGAGATGGAAACGCAGGTACCGGAATCAATAATTACTGAATTCCAGAGAAAAATCAACCGGATCAGCAGCGCGCGCATCCGGCTTACGTTCCTTTCAAATAAGTCTGATCAAGGCTGATGACGCCTTTGCTATGGTCTTATCCCGCAGTCAACGTCAGGATCTGAGAACAGGTTTCACTGCCAACCTGGTGGTTTCAGCCAGTGTGGCCGCCTATGGCAGTGTCTTAGGCCTTATGGCAGCCCAGAAAGGTTTGACCTGGTATCAGCTGCTGGTCATGAATCTCAGTGTCTTCGCCGGATCCGCTCAGTTCGTAATGGTCGATATGTGGTTGCCGCCCCTGCCCGTGGCGGAAATTATCCTTGCCGTGCTGGTGATCAACATGCGCTATCTATTGATCGGCGCCTCACTCAGCCCATTGTTTCGTGATACTTCGCTCAAGCATAAATTTCTGTTCATGCACCTGGTGGCTGATGAGAACTGGGCCATGACCATGGCCAGGTATTATAAGGGGCCGACCACCACCTGGTTCCTGCTTGGCGGCGGGCTCTGCGTCCAGGCCGCCTGGTGTTTCGGTACCCTGCTGGGACACCGGCTGGGGGCGGTGATCACCAATCCCGAGCGCTACGGGCTCGACTTTTCTTTCGTGGCCGTTTTTACCGCTCTGGTGTTCAGCTTCTGGAAGGGTAGACAGGATGTTCTTCCCTGGCTGGTAGCCGCTGCCGTAGCAGCTGTTTCGGAATCATTGATGCCGGGCAAATGGTATATCGTTTGCGGAGGAGTTGCGGGTGCCCTGGTTGCAGCTCTGATGCCCCCTAAAGGTGCGAGCAATGATTAGTCAAGACCTTGATTTACTGGTCTGGCTGACCATATTCGGTGCCGCCGCGGTCACTTACAGCCTCAGGATCGGCGGCCTGCTCCTCGCTGGAAAATTGCCCAAAACCGGAAGATTCAAGCGCTTCATGGATGCCCTGCCCGGGACTATCTTATTGTCGCTCATTGTCCCCGCTGCCCTCGCCGCCGGTCCGATCGGCTGGCTGGCAACGCTCTGCACCGGTCTCTGCAGCCTGAAAACAGGAAATGTATTTCTGTCGATGATCGTCGGTATCGTCATTGTCGCTGGCGGCCGGTTATACGGCTTTTAATCTCTCCCCAAACAACAATCTGAAATCTGCAGTTATAAGAGCGGAGGCGGATTAACTCATGTTGCATCGCGGTAGCCCGTCGTATCAGTTAAAACGGTTGTCGATCGCCTGTAGGCCGAAGGCCGTCATCCGATCGATTTTTCGCTGATACGTCGATAAAGGCGGAGAGCAGCAGCATGAGTTAATCCTCCTCCACTTCGCCATCCGGCCTTAGAAAACAAAAAAAGGGCTGCCCCGACAACCGGGACAGCCCTTTTCATCTTTCTACACCTGTAGAATTTAACAGCCTTTGATTCCTCAGGATCCTGAAGACTTCAGTTTTTTCGTCTTGCCGTCCTTGGCTGCTTTGGGGTCGTCTTTTACCTGGGGGCCGGCGATTGATTGACGGTCTACTTTGATCTGGATGTTATCGGCAATCTCCAGGGTCAGAACCGTATCGGTAATCCCGGTGATTTCCCCGTAAATCCCGCCTTTGGTGATGACCTTGTTACCTTTTTTCAAATCTCCTAGAAAGGACTGATGCTGCTTAGCCTGTTTCTGCTGAGGTCTGATCAGCAGAAAATAGAAAACAACAAAAATCAGAATGAGCGGAAGAAACGAGGCAAATCCGCCTGCTCCCCCGGCCGCCGGAGCGGCTGCGTACGCTACTGAAGCCATGAAACTACCTCCACAATATTTAGTCGATTCGCGTACCCGGCTGTCAACCGGGCCGCGGGTTACCTTGATTTCTGGGCCCTACCTTAATCATTCACCTTCGAGCCTGCCATAAAAATCGTTTCTAAACGAGGCGAAGCCATCCTTTTCAATGGCTTCCCTGATCTCCTGCATCAGATTCAAATAATAGTACAGATTATGAATGGTATTAAGATGATAGGCAAGAATTTCACGGCTTACAAAGAGATGGCGGAGATAGGCCCGTGAGTAATTCCTGCAGGTATAGCAGCCGCACCGCTCATCGACCGGCGCCTGGTCTTCCCGGTGGCGTGAGTTTTTGATCACCACTTTTCCGCTTGAAGTGAAAAGCGTACCGTTTCTGGCGTTTCGGGTCGGCATCACACAGTCAAACATGTCAACCCCGCGCCACACTCCCTCCACCAAATCTTCAGGCGTGCCGACGCCCATCAGATAGACCGGCTGTTCATCCGGCAGGTGGGCCACGGTGGCTTCGGTCATGTCGTGCATCTGCTGTTTGGATTCGCCGACGCTGAGGCCGCCAATGGCATACCCGTCAAATCCTATTTCGATCAGCGTTTCAGCCGATTCTTTGCGCAGTTCCGGATACATGCCGCCCTGGGTAATACCAAACAACAATTGCTCCTTCTTCCGATGAGCCTCCCGGCAGCGGCGGGCCCAGCGGCCGGTGAGGGCGGTGGACTCGACCGTCTGGCTCCGGTCAGCCGGATAGGGGATGCAGGTGTCGAGACACATCATGATATCCGCCCCCAGCGACTCCTGAACCTTGACCGCATCCTCGGGGCTAAGAAACTTTTTTGAGCCGTCCAGATGGGACCTGAATGTTGCCCCTTCCTCGGTAATGGTTGCCAGCTCCTTGAGGCTGAAAATCTGGAACCCGCCGCTGTCTGTTAATATCGGCCGATCCCAGTTCATGAATCCGTGCAACCCGCCAAATCTCTCAATCAGCTCATGTCCTGGCCTGATAAAGAGATGATAGGTGTTACCGAGAATGATCTGGGCACCGATATCGACAAGGTTCTCGACTGTCACCGCCTTGACGCTGGCCTGGGTACCGACCGGCATAAAGACCGGCGTCTGAACAATGCCATGTTTGGTTGCCACCTCCCCCCTGCGGGCGTCGCATTGGCTGGATCTCTGGTGCTGGGTAAATATTGATTTGGACATTCTCAATGTTGTTTTTTGAGTTGATTGGTCAGCAACACAATAGACGCTCTATATAATTTGTCATTATCTTTTGATTTCCTTGCTGATTTCATGCATACTAAAAAAAGTGAATGTATTGAATTTTTACCATTATTTCAAACTGATCTGAGATCCAGGCTGACAAATCACAGATCATTTCTGCCGCTATGAAAACTATTCTGATCATCGAACCGGTTGTCTCAGAACTCGAAGCCCAGATGAATTTCTGTCGCCGAAGCTCGGATAACCTGACGGTCGTGCCGGCCCGGGATTGTCAAAAAAGCCAGGCCATTCTGCAGGAGAGACAAATTGATCTCATCCTCTGTTCAACCAGTTTTCCAGGGGAAGAGCGTTGTCAAACCCTTGAAACGCTGGCCAGGGAGTTCCCCTATATTCCAATTCTCGGCATTTCCGACTCTCCCGACCAGGACAGTGAAATGGCCCAATCTGCCGGAGCCTGCGGCTGTTTTGAAAAACCACTTAAGGACAACTTTCATCTCGAAAAAATCTATGAGCTGGCCGAGGCTTCAAACGCCGGAACAATCCAGGGAATTCCTCTTCATTCCCTGCTGCAGATGCACGAAAACGACGGACAAACCTGTACGCTGCATATTTTTTCAGCAGCGGGTGAAGGTCATATTTACGTAGAGGACGGTAGCGTCATCAACGCGGAAATTGACGATCTCAGCGGTGAAGAGGCATTTTACCAATTGATCTCCTGGGATGAGGTGATCATCGACATAAAGTACTATAACCGTACCCGACGACGCGAGATCGCCTCACCGCTGATCACCATGATCATGGAAGGGGTTCGCCGTAAGGACGAACGTGCTGAGCTTGACTCCCAGTCTCTTTCTCTGGCCAGACCAAAACAGAAACTTCAGCAGGCTTCAATGGCAGGGATGCGGCTGGCCTTGAATATCGGTCAGAATTTAAGCATCGAGTTCGATTCGATCGAAGGGGAGCTTGAATCGTTGCTGGTGGGCATGATTCCGGATCATCTACTTATAATTACCATACCATCGCATTTTATCGTCACCGATACCGAGGTCAATGTGGGACAGGTGATCGTCGTCAAATTCACTCACATGGAGAAGTTGTTTCTCTTCAGGGCACGGGTCTCCCGGGTACTCAACACACCCCGGCACCTTATTTTCCTTGACTATCCCTCGGTAATCCACTTCCATGACATCCGCAAGGCCGAGAGGGCTGCGGCCTCTTTCCCCTGCTCGCTGAAAACCGAGAATGGAGCTGTTTTCAATGGTCTGTTCAAAGATATAAGCAGCAGCGGTGCCCTTCTCAATGTCTCTCAGCAAGACAACGAGAACCTGCCGGAGATCGATATCGCCCAGCGTATCTGGTTGAGCTGTACGCTGCCAGAGATAGATGAGCAGCTTGAGCTGGTGGGGATTGTCAAAAATTTCAAGAAAGACGAACGGGGAATTCAAGTCGGACTCGAATTCTCAACCACTTATCCCCAGCTCGATGAATCGATAAACCGCTATCTTAAAACGGTAAAACTGCAGCAGGTCTGAGAGTTAGCTGACCCCGGCAGCTTTCTCTATCGCTGAACGCTGTTTTTCAATGCTCTCCAGGAGCTTGAACTGGACCCAGGCCCTATGCAGATTTTCCCCTTGCCGGGCAACCTTGAAATAGCAGTCATCGTTCAGATGATCGGTGAAAAATCTCAGGCCAAGTTCATAGGTAAGCAGCCGCACTCCATGATAGATCAGATATCTTTCGGCATGATTAACTGCAAAGCCCTCTAGATAGCCGTTTAGCAATCGATCACAAATCCGACTGTCAAAGACGATATCCAAGGAACCTATTTCACCGGCAGGATTACAGAATGAGCGCAAGCAGTCTCCCAGGTCAACTGCCAGTAGACCATTGGAAGTAGTATCCAGGTCAATGAGCGATACCGCCCTATTGGTAGAAACATCGAAGAGAAAATTGTCACATTTCGGATCACCGTGGATGACCCGCGGAAAAACCCCTTCCTCTTTGGCCCGCTCATCGAGAGAGCGGCTTTCCAGCCGATCCTCGATCATCCGCTGACAACAAATGAACTCTGACGTCAGGGTTCGTCTATGGCTGGCAATCGAGCGCAGGTATGAGCTTTTGTAGTTGCCCAGATCATGAAATCCGGGCAGCGCTTCACACAACTGCGAACCATCAAAATCCTCGAGAAGGGCATGAAAACAGCCGAGCAATCTGCCCGCTTCAGAGGGTTGATCGGTTCTCACTACCGCGGGGTAGGAAACCGCATTGTCAATATAGGTGAGACAACGCCAGATCTCTCCGCTCTGGTCCTCAAACCAGCTCCCTCCTTCTGCTGTCTCGAGGGCTTCTGGAAACCTGCAGGACCCGCATCGACCTGAAGTGGAATTGAGGCGGGTTCTCAGATACGCGGTAACCATGGCTACGTTGCCAGCAACGCAGCGCGGATCAGGAAACACTGCTGCATTGAGGCGCTGAACCACCAGGGGTGGACGCTGCCTGAAGGTGGTCAGGTAGGTATCGTTGATGTTGCCCGCGCCTAGCGGTTCGCTGGAAACAACCTTATCCGGATCGGCAAGGAATAAACCGGTTATCTCAGAAAGGCGGGACGGGCTCAGAGGCTTGTGGCCGGCAGCTCCATCATCCATGAAAGGTCCGCAGTCAATCTGAAAACAGAGAATTTGTTAAGGGCCGGCCTGTTGCACCGGCCCTCGATAATTGACAAAACTCCACGCCCATGGCCGGTTAGGCGGCGTCCGCTTCCCCATTCTGAACCACTTGGTGCATGTGTACATCCTGCTGCGGAAAGGGAATAGAGATGCCGGCCTCATCGAAGGCCAGCTTGATTTTTTCGGTCAGAGAGAACTTCACATCCCAATAATCATCCGTCTTTACCCAGGGTCGGACCACAAAGTTAACCGAGGAGTCGGCCAGTTCGGCCACGGCCACGTTCGGCTCCGGATCAGTCAACACATTGGGCTCCGCCTTGACCAGGTCGACAAGCAGTCGTTCAGCAGCCTTGATATCATCGCCATAGCCGATGCCGAACACCATATCGATACGCCTGGTGTCATTGGCGGTGATGTTGGTAATCGTCCCGCTGGCCACTATTCCGTTGGGAATGATTTTTTTCTGATTGTCAGGGGTATTCATCACCGTATTGAAAATCGTGATCTCTTCCACCGAGCCGGTTTCGCCGGCCACATTCACCACATCTCCCACCTTAAAAGGCCTGAACAAAATCAGCATAACCCCGGCCGAGAAATTGGCCAGCGAATCCTTCAGGGCCAGACCAATGGCCAGACCGGCGGCACCCACGACGGTCAGAAAGGAAGTGGTATTGATACCGAGCTGCCCGGCAGCGGCAATGACGACCGCGATCAACAGGGCGTAGTAAATTATATTTTTCAGGAATTTGGTTAAGGTAATGTCAACCTCATTACGGTCCATCATCTTAACGAAAATTGCCGCGATCTTTTTGGCAAGCCAGTTCCCAATGACCAGTATGGCCAGCGCGGCCACGATTTTCAGGGCCCACCCCACGATAAGGCCATTGGCTAGCAGGTCTTCCATATTCATTTCCCTTCCTCCATTTCTCGATTTATCTGATCAGATCTTGCTCACGTGTCGAGCAGAATGATGTCTACCGCTTCCGTCCGGTTATTGTTTTCCGGATTCTGAACGATGTCAAACTCAAATATATTACCTGAATCGAGAAATACCACATCGTTGGCGACATTGGATTTTGAGCAGTGGAAAAAGACCGTTTCATTGCGCAGTCCGTCTTCTGTGAGGACATAATAGCGCATGAATCCGAAGCCCCTGTCCTGATTGTAGTTGGCGGGGGTTCCTCGCTGTCGACGCGAGCCTTCTGAAGACGCGGGCAGCAGTCCGGGAATGAGGAATCCGGAGATATAGCTGTCGGCCGCCTCCTTCAGATCCTGACTGACATTGTTAAAGCCGATCACCTCGACCCGGCAGCCCATATTCTGCAGGGCGATTACCAGTCGGATAAAATCACCGTCACCGGTAAGCAGGATAAGGCGATCAAGATTTCTGGCCTGCTGCAGCGCATCGATGGCCAAATCCATATCGGCATTGGCCTTGGTGGTTACAACCCCTTCGTCATCTACAAAGCGTTTGACATATTTCTTGATGACCTTGAAGCCGCAGTGCCTGACGATATCGTGATAATGATAGAGCTTGAGCCGGTATTCGTCATCTTCTCTGGTCCTGGTCCGGTCTTCGGCCAGGTACGAGTTGGCCCTGAGCAAGGTTGAATTACCGGCGTTTGCCAATTCCACCAGGATGTCATAGCGCATCCCGTAGCCGCCGCACAGCCTGACATTTTCGGCATCGACATAAATCCCGGTTTTCAGCATTGCTACTCCCACTCGATGGTGGCCGGAGGCTTGGAAGAAATGTCGTAGACTACCCGGTTGACGCCGCGCACCTCATTTATGATTCGGGTCGAGATCGTTCCCAGTATCTCGTACGGAACTTTGGACCAGTCGGCGGTCATCGCATCTCTCGAGTCGACACAGCGAATGGCGATCACATGCTCATAGGTTCGCCCATCCCCCATGACGCCCACGGTCTGAATCGGCAGCAGCACCGCAAAAGATTGCCACACTTTGCGATACCAGCCGTTCTTTTTCATTTCGTCGAGAACGATGACATCGGCCTTGCGGAGTATGTCGAGACGTTCCCGATTGACTCCCCCCATAATCCTGATACCCAACCCGGGACCAGGAAAAGGCTGCCGGTGGATAGCCTCAGCCGGCAGACCCAGCTCGAGACCGAGTTCCCTGACTTCATCCTTGAACAGCTCGCGCAGCGGTTCGATGAGATCGAGTTTCATGACTTCGGGCAGCCCGCCTACATTATGATGGGACTTGATAGGTGCTTCCCCGCGAAAAGAAACCGACTCAATCACATCCGGGTAGAGGGTTCCCTGGGCCAGATAACTGACATTACCGATCTTGGCAGCTTCTTCTTCGAAAATTTTAATGAATCCCAGACCGATCCTTTTTCTCTTTATCTCCGGATCGACAACTCCGTCCAGCTCTGAGAGGAAAAAATCGGTGGCGTCGACATCGATAACATTGAGTTTGCTTTTTTCTCTGAAAAACCTGAGAATTGCCTCCGACTCGCCGGTTCTCATCAAGCCGTTGTTGACATAGATGCAGGTGAGTTGATCGCCGACCGCCCGGTGCACGATCGCCGCGGTTACCGAAGAATCTACCCCCCCGGAAAGTGCGCAGATTATCTGTTTATCTCCGACCTGCTCACGAATCAGGGAGACTTGCGCTTCGATAAACGAGTGCATGGTCCAGTCAGGCTTGCAGCCACAGAAACCGAAGATGAAATTGCGCAGCACATCGACCCCGATCAGCGTGTGGGCAACTTCGGGATGAAACTGTACCGCCACCATCGGTTTCTGCTGGTGACGAAGAGCCGCGAACGGGCTGTGACCACTCACGGCGCTGGCTTCGAAACCATCGGGTAACACCTCCACCCGGTCGCCGTGGCTCATCCACACCTGATGATGGGCCTCGCCGGTTTCAAGACCGGCAAACAGCCCGTCGGTACTGAGTATCTGTAGTTCGGCTTTGCCGAATTCACGATTTTCCGCTTTTTCAACCTGCCCGCCGCTCTGCAGAATTATCAACTGAGCGCCGTAGCAGATGCCCAGAAGGGGAATTGAAAGATCCAGAATAGCCGGATCTGAGTGAGGGGCTCCACTATCGTATACCGAACAGGGACCACCCGACATTACAATTCCAGCCGGCTTCATTTCCTTGATTTTCTCGAGCGGGATCGAATAGGGATGAATCTCGCAGTAGACCTTTTGTTCCCTGATCCTCCGGGCAATGAGCTGGGTGGTCTGGGAACCGAAATCCAAAATGAGGATCATCTCGCCGATTTTCATAATTTCTCTGTTCTCAAGTTAGCGTTTTTGAGTTATTTACCCGGTAACTTTGATCAGGCCATCCGATAGTTGGGCGCCTCTTTGGTAATGATTACGTCATGTACGTGAGACTCCCGAAGACCTGCTGCAGAAATGCGGACAAACTGAGCCTTCTGCTGCAGTTCTTCAATGGTGGCCGCACCGACATAGCCCATACCGGAACGAAGTCCGCCAAGAAGCTGATAAATCACATTTGCCAGCGGGCCTCGATAAGGCACTTTGCCCTCGATTCCCTCGGGCACCAGTTTCGAGGTGGCGCTGGTCTCGGCCTGGAAGTAACGGTCCGATGACCCCTGCGACATGGCTCCGAGGGAACCCATGCCCCGGTATCCCTTGTAGGTCCGCCCCTGGTAGAGAAAAGTCTCTCCCGGGGTTTCATCAGTCCCGGCAAAGAGGCTGCCTATCATAATCGTCGAGGCGCCGACACCTATTGCTTTGGCCAGGTCGCCGGAATGCTTGATTCCACCGTCGGCGATCACCGGTATATCATACTTGCTGCTCACCCTGACGCAATCGCGCAGGGCGGTGATCTGAGGTACGCCGACCCCGGCAACAATTCTAGTGGTACATATCGACCCCGGACCCACTCCCACCTTGATCGCATTTACTCCGGCTTTAATCAGATCTTCAGCAGCTTCTGCCGTGGCAATGTTGCCGGCTACGACCTGCAGATCGGGGAACGCTCCCCGCACCATTTCTATAGATCTGATCACGCCGGCAGAGTGGCCATGGGCGGAATCGAGAACCACCACATCGACACCCGCATCGACCAGTCTTGCTGTATGCTCTTCAACTTCCTCACTCACGCCGATGGCGGCACCGACCAGCAGCCGACCAAATTCGTCCTTGGCGGCGTGGGGATATTTCTTTATCTTTTCCAGATCCTTGATGGTGATCAGCCCCTTGAGAGCACCGTCATCATCGACCACCAGCAGCTTTTCGATACGGTGCTCGTGGAGCAGTGCTTTGGAATGTTCCAGATCGATGCCGACCTTGGCGGTTACCAGATTCTTGCTGGTCATCACGTCCGCCACCCGCAGGTCGTTGTCGGAGACAAAACGCAGATCACGGTTGGTAACGATGCCGACCAGTTTCCCCTGATCAAGAACCGGCAACCCTGATATCTTGTAGTGGGCCATGATCTCCTGTACTTCAGCCACCGATTGATCCTGTCTGACGACGATGGGATCGATAATCATCCCCGATTCCGATTTCTTCACCCGTTCGACTTCGAGCACCTGTTGATCAATGCCCATATTCTTGTGAACTATACCGATTCCGCCTTCTCTGGCCATGGTAATCGCCGCAGCCGACTCGGTTACCGTATCCATGGCAGCACTTATCAACGGGGTATTCAAGTTGATCTTGTCGGTCAGCCGGGTTTGAAGAGAAGCCTCATTGGGCAGCACCTTTGAGGCCGACGGTTTAAGCAGCAGATCATCAAAAGTTAGTGCCATTTCAATCTTATCTGGTAACATAGGTAACTCCTTTTACCGGAAACATGTTGCAAGCCACTGAATAAATTAGAAATTATCGGATATTTTTCCGAGAAACAGGGTTTTAGTTTAAATATCTACCGCAAAATATTCCAGCATTTTAGATTCTCTGAGCCTGCCCGCACTTCAACAGCTGATCAGCAACAGGCAGCCCGAATCTGACAAGCCCTCATGATTTTAGAAATTAATCCGTATAATCCTCAGGTCCGACTGATCCGCAGAGTGGTAGAGCGTATAAAGCAGGGTGCCGTTATCTGTTATCCTACTGATACCGGATACGGTATAGGCTGTGACATATTCAATCCGAAGGCCATCAAAAGGATGGCCAGATTGAAGAAACGGCCGCCCAACAAACCATTTTCATTCATGTGTTACGATTTGAAGAACATCAGTCGATATGCCCATGTATCGAACACGGCCTATCGTTTGTTGAAAAAAAACCTGCCCGGTCCCTATACCTTTGTTCTGCCCGGTACAAAGCTCGTTCCCAAAGTGATGACCACCAAACAGAAGACGGTCGGTATCAGAGTTCCCGAACATGTCATCTGCCGGTCGCTGCTGGAAGAGCTGAGCTCACCGATCATCAACACCAGTATCCCTGTTGATGACACTACGGCACCGCCCACCCAGGCATTCGAGATAGAAATGCTTCTCAACAACCACGTCGATGTGATCATCGACGGTGGGCCGGTCTATCCGGATCCCTCGTCGCTCATCGATCTGACTGGAGACCGCCCGGAAATACTCAGAGAAGGAAAAGGCGACGTCAGCCCTTTCCGTTAATGAGTGCCTCTTTCAGTGATTTACTCATGGTGAAGTGAATCGTTTTCCGCTCACCGATATCCATCATCACGCCGGTTCGGGGATTTTTCGTCTGACGGGCCTTTCGGTTCCTCGTCGAAAAACTGCCGAACCCTCTTAACTCGACCCTTCTGCCCTCGGCAAGTGCTTCAGCCATCGAATCAAGAATTATATCTACTGCGACATTGACATCCTGCTTATGGAGGGCAAGATTGTCGCTGATTTTATCAACCAGTTCTTTCTTTAACATGGACATTGACTTCCTAATCCTTTGAAATAAGATACAAAAAAAGGTTGCTCCGCAGTCAGGCGAAACAACCTTTTGTCACCATTGGGCGGCTGCCCTACTCTTCGGTCTTAGGGCCCCCCTCGGCGGCGGCCTTGAGCAGATCACCAAAGGTTGCTGGCGCAGCCTCGGCGATTTCTGCTTCCGCTTTCTTGATTTTCTCTACCGCCTCGGCTTCACCTTCGTCTTCAAGTGTTTTCACCGACAGTCCGATTTTCCTGTCTTTGGCTGAAACATTTATGACGATAGCCTTGAGGGTATCACCGACGTTGTAGTGCTCTGCCGGATTCTTGACCTTATCCTTGGGAATTTCTGAAACGTGCACCAGACCTTCGATGCCTTCCTCGAGTTTCACAAAGACGCCGAAATCGGTAACATTGGTGATTTCACCCTCGACCACGGTACCCGATGGATAATTGTTGTAGGCAGTCTGCCAGGGATCCGGGGTAAGCTGCTTGACACCCAGGGAGAAACGTTCGTTCTCCTTGTCGATCTTCAGAACAACAGCCTGAATCGTGTCGCCTTTGGCATATTTCTCGGCCGGATGCTTGATGCGCTCGGTCCAGGACAGATCAGAGACATGGATCAGCCCGTCAATACCTTCTTCTATACCTATGAATACACCGAAGTCAGTGATGTTTTTGATCTTGCCTTCGATGATCGCCCCAACCGGATAACTTTCGATGACCATATCCCAGGGATTTGGCTGAAGCTGCTTCATTCCCAGAGAAATGCGCTTGGTCTCCGGCTCGATGTTGAGCACCATAATCTCGATGGTGTCTCCAACCGCGACGATCTTGGACGGATGCCTCGGTTTTTTTGACCAGGTCATTTCAGAGACATGGATGAGTCCTTCGACCCCTTCCTCGAGCTCGACAAAGACACCGTAATCGGTAATTGAAACAACTTTGCCGACCGCTTTCTCACCCAGCGGATAGCGATCGCTGACGGTGGCCCAGGGGTCGTCACGCAGCTGCTTGATGCCCAGGCTGACCCGATCGTTGTCACGGTCGTACTTGAGCACCTTGACCTCCACCTCCTGGCCCACCTTGTAAAGTTTGGCCGGATGGGAAACCCGTCCCCAACTCAGGTCGGTGATGTGACAGAGACCGTCCATACCGCCCATATCGATGAACAGACCGTAGTCGGTGATGTTGGTAATGGAACCATTGATAATCTGGCCTTCCTCCAGGCGGGAACGCATCTCTTCACGCAACTTGTTGCGTTCTTCCTCGAGAATTGCCCGGCGGGAAATAACCACATTGTTGCGCTTGCGGTTGAATTTGAGAATCTTGAATTCATATACTTGACCAATCAGACCGTCGAGATCCTTGACCGGCCGCAAATCGATCTGGGAGTATGGCAGGAAGGCAGGCACACCGATATCCACGGACATACCGCCTTTGACCCGGCTCTCAATATTACCCTGGATGGTACCGTCAGCTTCCTGAATCCTGGCAATATCTTCCCAGACTTTGATGGCAATGGCCTTTTCACGAGACAGAAGCAGACCGCCTTCGTCCTTACGCCGCTCGACGAACACCTCGATGGAATCTCCCACCTTGATCTCTTCAGCATCGTCCAGACGAAACTCGGATTTGGGAATGTAGCTCTCGGCTTTGTCCCCGACGTCCACAAGAAAACAGTCGTCATGTTCGCCGATTATTGTTCCCATAGCGACGTTGCCGACTTCGACGACCCGGTTGTTTTCTTCCATCTCGAAAAGCTCGGCAAAGCTGAGCTCTTCAGTGTTCTCTGTTTGGTTTGATTGGTTGGTTTCTTCAGTCATTGGTTTAACTCGTTGCGCGGGCATATCCCGCAAGGTTTTTTATTAATCTCAGTCTGTTCTGCAACAGACGCCAAAAAACTGATGGGGTGCACTCCAGGCTTCAGATGGCAACCCCAACAGAAGAATTTCATTCTATACCATGAAAACGATGGAGAGACAAGGTTTTATTAAACTTTGACCAGCTGCGATATCGGCCTTGAACAGAATCTCCCGAAACTGTTTTTTTATAGTAAATACAGCAGGATAAGACTAGCGCGGACTCTTTTCCGGACTGGTCTCAATAGGAAAGCCGGCACGCCGCCATGATTCGATGCCCCCGTCAAGGTTGTAGATTTCGCGATAGCCCCTGGCGAACATCACCGGCCACATAGCTGCGGCCACCGACGGCACAGATCAACATCAGCGGTTGTTCGGGATCGGCTTCGAAAACTCCTCGGATCACATCACCCACCGGCACCAGTGTGCTGTCAGCGATACGAAATTGTTTTCGTTCCTGGGGCGTCCTGACATCAATTATCTGCAGATTTTCTCTGGTTTTGACCAGATTGGCGGCTTCAGCGGCTGACACCGTTCTGAAAATCTGCTGAACCTCAGCTGCGGGCTTCCCACTTCCCTCACCTTGAACAGACGGGTCCGCCTGCTGCTCGGCTTTGGTGATAGGGGGGGGTGGGCCTGACAGCAAGAAGCCGATGAGTGGCAGTCCCAGGAGAGCGATAAGGGCAACAGGCAGGAATCGTTTCATGAAGCAAAGCTAACTAGCTGACAGGAGGATTTTGGGGTACCGCTTACCCTCCCCCGGAAGCATCAGCGGGTAAGCGGCGGAGCTGGTTAAGATAGGTTATTTACCTTGTATTTTCATCTCATCCATATAGGGGCCAAACAGTTGTTCATATTCCGGGATCGCCTTTCTCAATATCACTCCGAAATAGGGGATGTCGCTGGAGTTGACCACCAGATTGGCGGAGTTGCTCAGCGCCTGCAAGTTGTAAAACGTCTTGAATTGAGGCCCCACGAGTACATAGAGAATATAGCGCCGGCGTGACATTTCCATAAAGCAGATGAACCGATGCAGCGGATCGTCCTCAAAACTTCCCTGAACACATTCGGTGTTGAGTACCACACAGGTGTAATTGTTGAACTGCATCTGGGTGATCACGTCCCCGGTCTGTTCCGCTGTTTCCGCCCGATATCCCAACCCAGACAGGGAACTGCTCATTTTGTCCCTGGCGTCCCCCGGCTTGGCCAGGATCAGCGCCTGGGGAATATCTGAAACAACTTCATCGTCATCGAAGATCCCCTCTTTCAACCAGCTGGTATCGGGTGGTTCCGGAGGGCTGATCGTAGTCGTCTTGCCATCCAGCAGGTCTGCCCTGCTGAGAGCTATGGGCTCCCCGCATTGACTGCATTTAAGACGAACTTTCTTACCCGGTTGAAGTTTTTCCAGGCTCGCTTCCAGTTTGGCATTGGATTTATGGGATTTACCGCAAGCGCTACATGTGATCTTCATAACCGTCTCTCTTGTGCTGATCTGCTGGGTTCAATTGCTGGCTCTGTTTTTACCCCTGGAAATGACCAATTAGTATTTAATATCCAAACGACTCATCTTCCTCGTCTTCCATGGCCAGGTCTCTAAGGCTCGAAGTTGCTTCGCCGCGGGCTGCCTTGATCTGATCGATACCACGGAAAATTTCATTGCGGTAGGAACAATACCTTACTGCAGTTTCTTCGGTGATCAGGCCGTGGCTGAACAACTCGAGAATGTGCTGGTCGAAGGTTCTCATCTCCAGTGCGGATCCCGCTTTGACAACCTCGTAAAAGGTCTTGTCTTCGGTTTCACCATTGAGAATCAGATCCCTTACCCGAAGACTGGTACAGAGTATCTCCATGGCAGCGATCCGGCCGCCGCCTATACGTGGGAGCAGTCGCTGGCTGACTACCCAGCGAATGGTATCGGACAGCCGATGGCGGATCTGAGGTTGCTCTTCCTGCTCGAACATACCCAGGCAGCGGTTAATTGCCTGACCGGCGTCGATGGTATGCAAAGTGGATAAAACCAGGTGACCGGTCTCCGCAGCAGTCAGCCCGATTTCCATGGTTTCCCGATCACGCATTTCGCCGACCAGAATAACCTTCGGTGCCTGCCTGAGAGCCGCCCGCATGCCCATCGCATAGCTCGAGAAATCATGCCCCAGCTCGCGCTGGTTGAAGGTGGCCTTGTGGTGAGTGTGCATATATTCGATAGGGTCTTCAAGCGTGACCACATGCACCGCCCGCTCATGATTGATCCGATTCAGCAGAGCCGCCAGCGAGGTCGTTTTACCTGTTCCGGTGGCACCGGTGAAAATGATGATACCGTTGAGTTCAGCCGCCATTTTTGTAAACGCAGAGGGGAAGTTCATGCTCTCGATGGACGGGACCGTGGTCTCCAGCTTACGCATGACCGTGGTGATGTATCCTTTGGTAGTAAAGATATTGACCCTGAAACGGGACTCTTCACTGAATGCGTACGATAGGTCGCAGGAGCCGTTGACCACCAGATCATTGAGCAGCCGCTTGTTGTTTCCTATCAGGTTCAGGGCAAAGGTTTCTGACTGAAACGGCGTCAACTCCTTGATCGGAGGCTCAACCTCGACCTCCTTCAGTATACCCGCCGATTCTACCTGCAGAGTCTTGCCAACTGTGATATTCAGATCGGAAACATTGGGGTTGGATTCCAGCATTGTGGTAATCCAGTAATCAATCTCCGTCTTTTTCATACCAACCTCCTGAAAAAATGTGCAATACTCTTCTGTTTCATTGTATACTGTAATAGATTTTTGAAAAAGTACAGTTTTTTCTAACATTTTCCGCTCATTCCGGCACATGTCGGGGGCGGATTTTCTTTAAGCGAGGTACAACTATGGCTATCACCCTTCGCAGTGCTACCACAACCCAGGGCAGAAGAATGGCTGGGGCCCGCAGTCTCTGGCGGGCCAACGGTATGCGAGAAGAGCACATGGACAGGCCGGTCATTGGAATCGTCAATTCCTTCACCCAATTTGTTCCGGGCCATATGCATCTGCATGAAATCGGCCAGCAGCTCAAGAAAATCATCGCTGAAAAGGGCTGTTTTGCCGCCGAATTCAACACCATCGCTATCGATGACGGGATCGCCATGGGACATGACGGCATGCTCTATTCTTTGCCCTCACGCGACCTGATTGCCGACAGCGTTGAGTACATGTGCAACGCCCACACCGTTGACGCAATGATCTGCATCTCCAATTGCGACAAGATCACACCCGGCATGCTGATGGCCGCCATGCGGCTCAACATTCCGGCCATCTTCGTCTCCGGGGGCCCGATGGAAGCCGGTGTCGATGGCGACAAAAAATACGATTTGATCGACGCCATGATCATGGCCGCCGACCAGACCATCCCCGATAGCGACATCGAACTGATCGAGCGCTGCGCCTGCCCGACCTGCGGCTCCTGCTCCGGTATGTTCACCGCCAACTCCATGAACTGTCTCAATGAGGCCCTGGGGCTGGCCCTGCCAGGCAATGGCACGGTGGTGGCCACCCATGCCAACCGAATCGGCCTTTTTGAGAGAGCGGCCGAAAGGATCGTTGAAATGGCGGAAGCCTATTACGCTAACGAAGACGATTCTGTCCTGCCCCGCTCAATCGGCTCCAAAGCCGCATTCATGAATGCCATGTCGCTCGATATCGCCATGGGCGGCTCGACCAATACGGTTCTCCATCTACTGGCCATCGCCCATGAAGGGAAGGTCGACTTCACCATGAACGACATCGATGCCCTGTCGAGGAAAATCCCCAATCTGTGCAAAGTCTCCCCTTCATCGTCTTATCACGTGGAAGATGTAAACCGGGCCGGCGGCATTATGGGGATCATGGCGGAACTGGATCGGGCCGGGCTGATCGACGCCTCGGTGAGCAGAGTAGATAGCCCCACCCTTGAGGCAGTTCTGCAAGATTATGATATTACATTATCTTCTGCTATCGCCGAGGCCAGAGAACTGTATTTGAGTGCCCCGGGTGCCAGTGGCCGGAACCTGGTAATGGGATCGCAAAAGAACCGCTATAAAGAAGCCGATGTCGATCGGGAAAATGGCTGTATCCGGTCACTCGAACATGCCTACTCCAAAGATGGAGGTCTGGCCGTATTGTCCGGTAATATTGCCGAAAATGGCTGTATCGTCAAAACGGCGGGAGTTGATGAAAGCATCCTGGTTTTCACCGGTACCGCCCGGGTCTGCGATTCCCAGGAAGATGCCTGCGAGGCAATACTCGAAGGTAGAATCAGCGCCGGTGATGTAGTGGTCATTCGGTATGAGGGGCCGCGCGGTGGTCCAGGCATGCAGGAAATGCTCTACCCTACTTCCTACCTGAAATCGATGCATCTGGGCAAGGACTGTGCGCTGGTAACCGACGGCAGGTTCTCCGGAGGCACCTCCGGTCTATCGATCGGCCATGTCAGTCCGGAAGCTGCGGCGGGCGGAGCAATCGGTCTGGTTAGAGACGGCGATACGATAAAGATTGATATCCCACGCCGATCCATCGATGTGCTGATCAGCGACGACGAACTGCAATCCAGGCGGGCCGAAGAAGAAAAACGCGGCGTCCAAGCCTTCAAGCCGCCACCCCGGCCCCGCAAGATTTCTACTGCGCTCAAAGCTTACGCGTTGTTGGCATCATCCGCCGATCTTGGCGCCGTACGAGTAGTGCCCGAATAATACCCCAAACCTGCTGCGGGAGATGCAGAAATCTCTCGCAGCACCCATCCGACCCTTCCTAACCTGTTAGAATACAAATAAATTTCATTTTTACATATTTGTGAATATAGCTTGCTTTTCAGCACGCAGGCATTATTTTTATAAGGTTGATAATGATTATCGTTGTTACTGTCTAACCTTCTGATACCACCAATAAACTTGGTATTTTAAAGACACTTTGCTATTAAGAATACGTCTGTTGCCTTTTTCCATCACCACTTTCTGAGAGCGGATCCGTGAAGCCGACTGACATCAAAAACCCAGAGTATTTTCACAAAGTTGTAGACTGCCAATATGCCTGCCCGGCCCACACACCGGTACCC
>NODE-54-length-38407-cov-7.1129_pt1 | contig 38407 bp, 32 predicted proteins | sample MGYA00139097_ERZ477577 | MGnify/ENA metagenome assembly ERZ477577
TGGATATAAGAGGTAAGCGACTGGTCAAGCATCAGAGCTTTTTGTTGATACTTCCCAAGAGTTTCGTAAGCAATAGCCTGATCTATCTTGCTCCCTGATTTTTTTAGCTCAATTAAGACATTGCCCATTATTTCAATTGCAACGTCAAACTCTTTATGAACATAATACAGTCTTGCAATGCCTTGTTCCGCTTTCAATCTTAAAGACACACTTTCACTTTCGACCAACTCTTGTACAATTTGAGCATATGCCAATGCCTCCTCCTTCTTTGGACTAAGACCACCCATTTCCAAGGCAATATCGATCTTGGTCTCAATAGATGATGTATTCTCATATACCTGTTCTAGACTGTCTAGATCAGAAGCCTGCCCATGAGACATTCCCGCAAAAAGAAGCAAGTATAAAATACCGTAAAAGACCTTATTCATGAGTATGCAAAGATATCAAAAATATACATCTACTTCCGCTTGTCTCGAAGGGCGAAATAGAGAATCTTGATAACTTAATTTTGTCACTTAAATACTCAGGTTTTGTTGAATGGCTTCGCGATTTTTACGATTTTTACAAAAACACTATTGATGAAGTATTTTTTACTGGTCTTAAATTTATTTGCCATCTTCTTTGTGTCGGCGCAAGAGACTAGTACACTGAGTGGATATGTCACTGATGGTAGTGATGGAGAAACGATGATTGGTGCAAAAGTCTACATTCCGAGTATCCGAAAAGGTGCAATAACGAACAATTATGGCTTCTATTCACTAACTGTACCTGCTGGGGTATATACGGTTGAATTCCGAATGGCAGGACTTGATACCGAGACTGAGAAAATTGATTTAACTGAGGATGTACGATTCGATATTGAGATGGGATCTAAAATGCAGAATATCCAAGAAGTCGTTGTTAACGCGAATGCAGAAGACAATGTGAAGAGCACGAAAATTGGTCAATTGGAGCTGGATATTGATGAAATAAAAACCTTGCCCGCATTTATGGGTGAAGTTGACATTATCAAAACGATTCAACTATTACCCGGTGTATCCTCAGCTGCTGAAGGCGGACAAGGTTTCTATGTGCGAGGCGGCGGTCCTGATCAGAATTTGGTGTTACTTGATGAAGCTACAGTTTACAATGCAGCACACTTATTTGGATTCTTTTCTGTTTTCAATGCCGACGCAGTGAAAAGTGTTAACCTCATAAAGGGAGGGATGCCTGCCAATTTTGGAGGACGAATGTCATCCGTTCTAGAAGTCAACATGGACGAAGGGAACAAGAAGAAATTCGGTGTTAAAGGGGGAATTGGAGCTATCTCTTCTAGAATAACAGTTGAAGGACCTCTTAAAAAGGACAAAGGCTCTTTTATCGTTTCTGGAAGACGTACATATTTGGATGTAATAATGAAAGCAGCCATCCCAAAAGACTCTCCATTTGCTGGTTCTAGTTATTACTTCTATGACTTTAACTTGAAAATGAATTATGCCTTGGGGAAAAAAGATAAACTATTTCTGAGTGGTTACTATGGCAAAGATGAGTTCAGCTTTGGAAATCTTGATGACAATTTTCAAGTAGACATGCCGTGGGGAAATGGCATTGTTGCATTACGCTGGAATCATCTGTTTTCTAGCAAACTATTCATGAATGTAACGTCTACAATGACTGATTACCAATTTAGTTTTATCTCATCTCAAGACGAGTTCAGATTTGCGCTTAATTCAGGTATTCGTGACTGGGGAGGAAAAATCGACTTGACCTACTTTCCTAATACGCGAAACAAAATAAAGTTTGGAGTAGATTATACATATCATACATTCACTCCTTTCAGTGTAAGCGCAGAAAATGATGATACTGTATTTGACACAGGAATCGCCCAAAAGCTATACAGCCACGAGTCCGCGATTTATGCACTTGATGAATTTGACATTAACGAATTTCTGCGAATAAATGCAGGATTGCGCTATAGCATGTTTCAACACGTAGGGCCTTTTACACGTTACGTTAAAGGAGATATTAGTACGCCAGATTCTACAATTCAATACAACAAAGGAGACATTATTAAGTTTTATCATGGGCTCGAACCAAGAGTGTCTTTGCGGTGGATGCTTCCAGATCGAAGCTCAATAAAAGCGGGTTATTCATACAATTATCAATACGTACATTTGACTTCATTAAGTGCCGTTTCCTTACCAACAGATGTATGGTATCCAACGACAAATCTCGCGAAACCACAAAAAGGTTGGCAAACTTCAATTGGTTATTTTCGAAATTTCCTGAAAAATAAAATTGAAACATCAGTAGAAGTCTACTATAAGGGAATGGATAACCTAATTGAATATAAGGAGGGTGCATTGCCGAGCGATAATGTAAATGATAACACAGACAATCTTCTCGTTTTCGGTAAAGGATGGAGTTATGGTGTTGAGCTATTTGTTAAAAAATCATACGGGAAATTTACAGGATGGATAGGATATACCTGGAGTAAAACGGAGCGTATATTTGATGATATCAACAATGGTAAAGTCTTTCCTGCAAAATATGATCGAAGACATGATGTCTCTGTAGTTGCAGCATACAAATTAGGAAAACACTGGGTAGTGAGTGGTGCTTTCATTTATGCTACCGGAAACACATTAACATTGCCTACTTCATGGTATGTCCAAAATCAAGATTTATTATTTAATTATGGTGAGCGAAACTCAACTAGGATGGCGCCATATCATCGCCTGGACATTTCGGCTACTTGGTATGGGAAAGAATACAAAGAGAAAAAAGACCCAGCTACGGGAGAAACAATCCAAGTAAAGAAAAAATTAAAAACGAATGTGGCAATTTCGGTATACAATGTGTATAACCGTTCAAACCCTTATTTCTTGTACATCGACAATGATGGTGATTTTCTTGCCGGTGACTTTGAAATTAAAGTGAAACAAGTTACCTTATTTCCAATCATCCCAAGTGTCACATGGAACTTTGAATTTTAAAAATGAAAAAAATAACTATCCTCCTTTTCATTCTCAGCTTTCTTGCATCATGCACGAAAGAAGTTGAAATTGACATACCTGGTTATGAAGAACAAATCGTTATTGACGGCCGCATTGAAACAGGCTTCCCTCCAATTGTTTTAATCTCCAAATCAAAAGATATTTACGCACCTACTGATTTAAATGCATTTTTGGGTGCATTCGTTTCTGGAGCCGATGTTTCAGTCTCGAATGGAACAATCACGGTTCAACTTATTGAATTGTGTACAGACAACCTTCCTGCTGGAACTGAGCCTATTGTAGCGGAAATGCTGGGGATTCCAGAAGACGAGCTTTCGAACTTACATATTTGTGGATACACCTCTTTTGATCCTCTGATATTCGGAGAAATCGGAAAAACATATACGCTATCTGTTACAGCTGAAGGAAATACATACACGGCTGTAACTCAAATTGTACAGCCTACACAATTGGATGCCGTATTCTGGAAACCTGATGGAGACTTGACGACACATGGCTATTCATGGGCTACCTTATCAGACCCCGCTGGGGAGTTCGATGCATACAAATGGGAAGTAAAACGAATCCAATTAGATCCTGCGACCGGAGAAGAAATGGATGCAAATTTTGCAGAAAACTTCAGTCCTGTTTTTGACGACGAGTTTTTCGATGGATTAACGTTTGATTTCTTCTACGATAATCCCTTTGCTTATGGAAGTGGTATCTTAGATGAGCACGCTGGATTATTCCCTCTCGGCGATACGCTCGTTATCAAATTTTCAAAAATGGACCCTGCGGTATATGAATTCATGGAAAAAAAATATACCCAACTTGGCACTGCCGGAAACCCATTTGCAACTCCGACTAACATTCCCACCAATATAACTGGGGGTGCCCTTGGAGTATGGGCTGGATATTCACCTACCTTTGACACTCTTGCTTGTCAACCATAAATTGTAAGAAAAATAAACCTAAATCGTCAAAAAAGTATGCGGTATATAATTATCCTTTTCTTATTCCTCAGCGGTTACTCATTTGGACAATCAAAAGAATACAAAGAACTATTAACCAAGTATTATGACGATTTTCCGACGATTACAATAGCCGAAGCTAAAAAGAAAATAAATAAGAATAATGTGTACTTTTTAGACTCAAGAAAAATACAGGAATATAACATCAGTCATATAAATGGTGCACGTCATGTAGATTATGATAATTTCAAATTAAAGAGTGTTAAAACCATTCCAAAGGATGCTGAAATAATCGTCTATTGTAGCATTGGTGCACGAAGCCAAGACATTGGCAAACGATTGAAAAAGGCTGGTTATAGTAACGTCCATAACTTATACGGAGGCCTTTTCCACTGGGCAAACAGTAGTTATCCATTGGTTAATGCATTAGGCCGAAGTACTTCTACCATCCATGGATTTTCTAAAGAATGGGGCAAATGGGTTACTAAAGGCAATGTAGTTTATTAGCATGAAGAAAAATTTAATCATTGTATTCGCTAAGAATATCGTTTTAGGAAAGGTGAAAACGCGATTGGCAAAAAATGTTGGAGATGAAGCCGCATTTAATGTTTATAAGTATTTAATTGATATCACGCATAAAGAAACAACCAAAATAAACGAATGTGATGTACATATATACTTCTCCGATGTTGTAAGCAACACTTTATGGAACAATAATGAAAAGTTCGTTCAAAAGGGAACTGATCTTGGTGAACGTATGTTTAATGCTTTTAAAGACAGCTTTGACCGTGGTTATACGAATATCATTGGTGTAGGAGCAGATCTCCCTGACTTGAATGCTGAGATTATGTTAAAAGGCCTGGAAAGGCTAAAAACAAATGATACTGTTTTTGGTCCATCTGAAGATGGTGGTTATTACCTGATCGGCATGAATCAGCTGATCCCTGAGGTTTTTGAGAATAAATCTTGGAGTACTGACCTTTTACTAAAAGAGACCATCACAGAGTTAAAAAAATTGAGCTATTCAACCCATTTTCTAGAAGAATTAAATGATGTTGACACAATTGAAGACCTTGCAGCATCTTCCATTGCTAAAAAATTCAAACATCTTCTATAAAAAAGAGACTACTGAATAACGATCTTCTGCACCGCATTCACACCATCTCCTTCTAAAACCAAGAAATAAGATCCCGGAGTCAGTTCTGCATTGATTTCGACAAGCTTAGCATTCTTATAAATGCTACTACTAAGCTTTTTACCCTCCAAATTCAAAATAGAAATACGCACTTCTTCTGAAACAAAAGGAAGTAGAACACTGAAATTTCCGTCATTCGGATTAGGGTAAACAAATAACAACTCATTAGTAGGCTTTTCATTTAGCCCAGCTTGAGCATTATATCGAACTTCATACATGAATTTATACGTTTCTGTTGTATCCCCGTTCACACCAATAGCAAATACCTTGAAAAACATTTTTGTACCCTCAGGGAAGTCAGGTAATGGACTATCTGAAACCCAAGTACTATCAACCGTATTGGTCATTGAAATAACATTACCAAATACTGGCTGATTAATCGACCATTCAACGTATGCACTCGTAATGGTGTTATCATATGAAATCACGGAAGTCACGTATTGATCTACACCTTCTCTTGGTACAATCATCGTTGGAGGATTCGTTATTTCAGTAGTAAGAATTGACGGGTAATCTCCTCGATCCTTTAGTGAATATTCCCACATCCCACGTCCCCATGTCGCCGCTCTAAGAGTATTCGAACCATAGTTTATTTCCATCTCTCGCACTGTTACATTTGGCAATTCAGGATTGTATAAGCTCCAGTTATTTCCAGCCTTTTCCATCACAAAAACACCAATTTCAGCTCCGAGATAAATAAATGATGAAGCAGAATGATCAATGACAACAGAACGAATTGGCATATCATTCAAATTGTAGGTGATATTTTCCCATGTGCCACCTAAATCATTGGTGATAAACACTTTATTGCCATCGGCCGTATACTGGTTGTAAACAACAACAATAGTACTATCATCACGTGGATCAAAAGCAATATCTCGTATATCAATACTGGGAAGTGTCCCTTGAATATCGGTAAAACTCACACCTCCGTCTGTCGAAAGTTCAATATTTCCATCTCTAGAAACCGCCAATATATCCGCATTATTTTCCGCAAATGCTGCGGCCTCAATAACACCACTAAATGTCACAGGAGAACCAAGTTCGACCCAAGTCCCATCCCCAAATCTATCTGCTTTCCACACTTCTGCGCTAAAATGATACACATCAAATTGGTTGTTTGGATTATATGCCATAGGAGCAACCCATGCCGCTTCTCCATTTCCAGTTTCGTTAGGTGGATCTATATCAGACTGACTTGCCCCACCATTTTGCGTTCTCCTTCTTCCTCCGTATTGAAAACTCCCAATCATCCAATCAGGATTTAATGGGTGCACAATCGCCTCCATTCCATCAGCACCAAAAAACTCAATCCAACCATCTGAATTAGTAAGACTCGTCCCATTATCTTGTGAACCAATCATGGTAACATAGTGATTCGATTGACTCACTCCCAGTGTATAGTTTTCTCTTATTGATGTCCCTTGATTCAAAATCTCCCAAGTAAGGCCGTTATCTTCGCTCTTAACAAGGAAGCCATCTGTTCCTAGATAAAACACTCCATTGATAGATTGTGCCGCTCTTAAATCTGCATGGACATACACTTCCGTCTGCATAAAATTTTCATGATCCGAACCGGAACCATGCTCTGAGCTCCCCAGATACCACCATCCAGACTGAGTAAAATTCTGACCTCCATCAGTTGTAACAAAGGGATCAATTGATCCGAGCACCATTACAGATGTGTCTATATCATTGACAGCAAATGAGCCATGCCCTTCGTCAGGATTAGAGATAAAACTAAAATCCTGCCCTTGATTAGTTGATCGCCAAACACCATTACTAGATTGAAAAAATACACAATCAGGACAATCTGCACTAACGGCAATGGATGCATTTTGACCTGAGTTTCCAGGAACTTGATTCGACAAATTCCATGTCACCCCAGCATCCAAAGATATATACACGAGATTTCTCCAATTACCAGTCCCCCTTGAGTCATATGCATAAATAATGTTAGGGTTAGTTGGATGAAACTTGACCTGATTAATGATACCATAAACTATTACCTCAGTCCAAGTATTTAGGTCATCATCCGAACGATAAAGCCCGGAACCCGTTCCAATAAAAACCAAATCTGGCGTTGTTGGATGGTATTCAAGATCGTATATTCTAAAATTTGAGCCTAACCCTCCTAAACCAAGGTTAGTTGGATTAAATGCCGTTTCAACCCAGCTGTCGCCCGAATTTGTAGAACGATAGATCCCATGTGTTACATTGTTACTTGAATTTTGAACATTGATTATAACATCTGAATTATTTGTTGGTCGCGCAGAAATTGCATTTACCCCTGAGGCAAATAAGAAATCAGTGAGTCCGGATGACCACGTTACCCCACCATCAAGAGTCTTCCAAAAACCTCCACTCCGAGACCCCAAATACATTCTATCAGAATTATTCGGGTCAATATAGAAATCCTCAACACGCCCGAGTCCTGCAGAATAATGATCCGTCAAGCTATCAATCCGATAAGGCCCAAGCTCACTCCACCCATTCGGGAATAAGTCTTTTGACTCAGGATTTTCTTGCAAAAATCGCTTATACTGAGTTGCAGCAAAATTTGGATCTACATTACTCCTATCACCTGAGGGATAATATTTTGATTCATTCTCTTCTCTCCATCTTTGATATCCTTTCCAACCCGAACCCTTCACATTCTTGTCATGGGTTTCAAAATAAGCATCGGCAGAATTACACACTTCGTAAAAGTTGTACGTAGGATCATACATCATATCTTTCCATTCCTGAGCTATCAGAATTTGCCCGTATGCTAAAGCAACAAGCAGTATAGTCGTTTTCATCATCAATTTCCTAATTAAGGCATATACACGGTTTCTTTCTCTTCGATTCCCGTTATTTTAAATTTGTAAATTTCATCTCCAACATGATAATAGAGCATAGCTTCATTTGGTAATAAAACCTCACTATTCAAGGTAAACAACTCTTTCTTCCTAGCCAAATCTATTTTTAACTCTCCTTTTGCCTGCCTCACATTATATCTTGCCCCTCGAAATTGAACACTATCCATAATTGCAACTTCTAAATCAACATAAGTATACCCGATAAAAAGATACTCCCGAATTTCCGAGCCTTCCATTCCTGGAACAAACTTCTGCGTATATCCATACTGGAATTCAATATCTCCCGATCCGAGAAGAATTTTAGTGCTCCCACAAGCGCTCAATGTAAGTGCAAAGCCAAGGAAAAAAATATTGATTCTAATTTTCTTAATCATTTGGTGAATGAATCAATTGTGAAAATATAACTTTCTCGGAAAGACAACATAACAAAAATATTACAAAGTAGTAGTCCTAAAACTCCTGCTGATCGTTCTCAATAAGTAAAATTGAACAAGACAAATTCATAATTAATCTGACCTATAGCCCTTTACATATACCGAAATTATGAGGGCTGCTCCTGTCATTTCGAAAATGCAACTTTCTTAGCTAATACGAGGGGCAACAATTAATGACCTTCGTTCAATATAAACCCCAAAAAATCATTAACTTATAAGACGAGGATATTTAGTAACAACTTCCTTGATTGTAATATTATTCAATAATTAAATTATCTCCAATGATAAAATTAAATACAATTACCTCATTTCTGTTTATCTCTCTATTCGCTATAACTTCGAATGCTCAGTCGGTTGATATCACAGACGGATTCATTAAGTTTGATAAGGAGCCTCGTCCTTGTTTAATTGTCCATGTCGATCCTGAACCAAAAAGACTCAAAACGGCTTGGAAAAAGTATCTCAAGAACAATTATGAGTTGAGGCTATCTGGCAACCAAATACTTTCGGCTGAACGAGTAACGATTGCTGAGATTTCTGAGAATGCCATGGATTTCTACACACAAATTAATGAAGATGAGAATGGATCTGAAATGAGAGTCTTTGCTCGTCACGGATATGATATTTATATCAACCGCGCAACCTCCTTACAGGAATACAATAAAATTCGTTCTATACTGGAAAACTTTCTAAAAACGCATGTTTCAAACTACTATCAAGAAATAATTGACGATACAGAAAAAGCTATAAAGAAGCACACTAAGGAGGAAAAAAAATTAGAATCCAAAATCGCCAAGAATTCCAAGAAAGCTGAAAAACTAAAAGTTAAGTCAGAAGAACTAATAAAAGATGTCGTTCAGTATAAAGATGAGCTTGCAGAGGCAAAAGAGAAAATAACTATGCGCAACGAGAAATTAAAGATCTACAAAACGAAACTCAGCAAAGTGAAATAAACTTCAATTCGGCGAACCTCCAAGCATTAATAATAAGTTGAATCCGTCAGGTAATTTTGCACATAATCCTTCACTCCTTCTTCGAGGGTATGGAAATCCTTTTTGTAACCCGAATCAATCAATTTTGACATATCGGCCTCTGTATAATACTGATACTTGTCTCGAATATCTTCAGGTGTATCAATGAACGAGATGTTTTCTTCCTTGTTCATCGCCGTGAAAGTATTCTTAGTTAAATCTAGAAATGTACGAGCAGTTCCTGAACCGAGATTATAAATACCAGAAGTCGGTGATGATTCCATCAAGTAATGACATACCTCAATAACATCTTTTACATAAATGAAATCGCGCAATTGTCCCCCGTCTGAATAATCTGGATTATGAGATCTAAATAATTTCATTGCTCCAGTCTCTCCAATTTGATTGAATGCATGGAAAATCACAGATGCCATTCGCCCCTTATGATACTCATTAGGACCATAAACATTGAAAAATTTCAATCCAGCCCAAAAAGGCGGAAACTCTGATTGTTCCAGCACCCAAATATCAAAATCATTTTTTGAGTCGCCATATGGGTTCAGTGGTTTCAAATTAGGAATGATGTCATGATCATCCTTATAACCATATTCTCCAAGTCCATAGGTCGCAGCAGAACTCGCATAAACCAAGGGAATAGAAAATTGAACGCATAATCGCCAAATATCCTTTGAATAATTTAAGTTCAACTCATCGAAAATCGATTTATCAAATTCTGTTGTGTCCGTTCTGGCACCAATATGATAGATGAAGTCTACCTCGCTGCCAAAGTCTTTTAACCAATTGATAAAACCGTCTCTCCCTATTTTCGCGGAGATTGTTTTCCCTACAAGGTTTCCGTCTTTTTCCGTTTTTGAAAAGTCGTCGACTACAATGATGTTCTCGTGTCCAGCCATATTTAAACGGCTTACCAGGCAGCTCCCTATAAATCCGGCTGCTCCTGTTACTACTATCATGTGGGTATATTTTTATTAGAATAAACCGTTTATTTCGGCATCTATTGCATTGATGATTTTTCCTAGATCCTCTTGACTCTCAGGGAAATTGTTATTATCAACATCAATCACCAATAATTTCCCTTTGTCGTAGGTTGAAATCCAAGCCTCATAACGCTCATTTAATCGCTTTAGATAATCTAATCGGATACTCTCTTCATAATCACGACCTCTTCGCTGAATTTGATTTACAAGCGTCGGAACACTTGCTCTTAAGTAAATCAACAAATCCGGAGGTGAAACAAATGAATCCATTAAGTTGAACAAAGAAAAATAGTTTTCAAAATCACGCGTTGTCATCAACCCCATAGAGTGAAGGTTTGGCGCAAATATGAAAGCATCTTCGTAAATAGTTCTGTCCTGAATTACGGTTTTATCTGTTTTCTGAATCTCTTGTATTTGGGTAAAACGACTGTTCAAATAATAAATCTGAAGGTTGAATGACCATCGTTGCATATCTTCATAGAAATCATTCAGATAAGGATTTTGCTCAACATCTTCGAAATGTGTTCCCCAACTAAAATGTTTCGCCAACATTGTCGTTAATGTTGTTTTTCCAGACCCTATATTTCCTGCTACTGCAATATGCATTTTACCTCCTATTTTGGACTGACTAAATTACAAACTTTGATAAAAGAATCAAGGATTATTCGGAGAATTGCAATTCAAATTTATGAACACTTTTTTTTGTTCTAAAAAAGAAAGATCGATTGCGGTATGCAAACTCCAACACCTTGCCAACAGGAAGTTTTACAGAGAATGAATCTCCCGTTGAGATAGCTCGTATTACTAGCATGTCGTTCTTCAATGTGAATAACGTTTCATCATTAGCATCCAATTGTTGAATACTTTCTAAGGGAACGAAGTCCAAAAGTGATCCATATAGATCAAAAATATAAACTCCCTTCTTTTGATCAAGCAAGAAAAGACGGTTCCCGCGTTCCGCAATTTGCTCTATTCGATTAATATTTAAAATTCCTGAAAGGTTAATTAATTCCTGTGGTTGATTAAGATTATCTAAAGAGAGCAGCAGCAAACGCGAATTCAAATCATCAAGTATCCAAATTTTATTTGGCTGATTAGACTTAGACACCAAAGCAGCGTTAACAATACCTTCAATCGTTAAATCAATACAATCTCCCATTAAAGAAAGGGTATTATCGAAGTAGCATAATGTTTGCTGCTCTTCAGAAAAATGAACAAGTTTCATGGTATTCACAGGAACCATTTGTGACATTCGCCCTAATGACTTAATACTTTGTGAGAATTTTAGTACACCGACAGAATCGTATTTTTCTATTTGTCCATTTTTGGATACATAGAAATTTTCAAGTCCATCAACAGACCAAACTTCACTATCCTCAATAGAATAGCGAGTTTCTTTCTTCCATGTATAGGCTATAGAGTCATCTTGAGCACACCCATAAAAGTAGGTCAACAAGAAAAACGTTATCGTTAGTATTAGTTTCATGATTTGATTTTCTCCTTCTCTCCAGCAATTTGCAAAATTTGTTCCAGAACTACTCTATTATTCGATAAACGAGGAATTTTATTCTGCCCACCTAATTTATCATTAATTCTCAACCAAGCATCAAATGTTCCATGTCCTACAACATTAACCATTGGTTTCTCTAGAATCAAATCATGATAACGTTTCGCGTCGTAGTCAGCATTCACTTCACGCAATTTTTCATCTAGCACTCGTTCAAAACGTTTCATATCATCCGGATATTGCACAAATTCAAACACCCATTGATGTGCACCAGATTGTTGATTCTCCATAAAAATTGGACCAGCTGTGAATTCTCGAATCTGTCCTGAAGTGCGTTGACATGCTTCTGCCACGGCAACCTCAGCATTTTCAACAATTAACTCTTCCCCAAAAGTATTAATGAAACTTTTCGTTCTACCCGTTATCTTAAAACGATAAGGAGTTTTGGAAGTAAACCGAACTGTATCACCAAGAATATATCTCCACAATCCACCATTTGTAGTTATAACGATTGCATAATTTACCCCTATCTCAACTCCTTCAATTGAGCATATCTGTTTTGAATTCACCCCATTGTAAACTGACATAGGAATAAACTCAAAGAAAATACCGTAATCCAACATTAAAAGCATTTCATCTGAATCAACTTGATCCTGAATTCCGAAGAAACCTTCTGAAGCATTATATGTTTCCACATAGTTCATCTTTGGATCTGGTATTAGTTTCTTAAACTGTTCACGATAGGGCTCAAAATTTACCCCACCATGCATAAACAACTCCAAATTAGGCCAGACTTCCTTTAAATTCGACTTACCTGAAATTTCGAGCACTTTGTTTGCTAAAACCATTGTCCAACTGGGAACACCAGCAATGATATACACATCTTCTTCAATTGTAGAACGCGCCATTCGCTCCATTTTGGATTGCCATTCACTCATCAAAGCTATTTCCTTGGAAGGTGTTCTTCGGATTTCTGCCCACCAAGGTAAATTCTTCACAATAATTGCAGATAAATCCCCAAAATACGAATCTGCGGAAAGGTGATTTATCTGTGTACTACCACCAATTATTAAGTGTTTGCCATTGTACAGTTTTCTATTCGGATGATTATGATAGTACATCGCAAGCAAATCCTTGCCCCCTTTGTAATGACACCCTTCCAGGGATTCTTTAGTTACAGGGATTAGTTTACTTCTACTCGATGTTCCTGACGATTTTGCAAACCATTTTGTCTCTGTTGGCCAAAGAATTCCCTTTTCTCCTTTCATGGAGCGATCTATTAACGGTTCAATATCCTTATAAATCTGTAAAGGAATTTTCTTGAAGTCCTCGTAAGACTTAACCTGGTCAAGGCCAACTTCAATGCCATATTCTGTTTTAGCCCCCTTCTGAACAAGGTATTCAAACAATTCTAATTGCACTTCATGTGGATACTTGCGAAACAAATCTATCTGATGCATCCGCTTTTTCATCATCCACGCGAAAATTGAATTGAAAGGCATAATTAATTGCTTAAATCAGAGCAAAAAAAATCCCATCAGTCAAACGACAGACAGGATAATAAATTTTATTGAGCAGTATATTAACCGAAAGCAACAACTGCTGCCAAAATCCCCAATAACACGATTGTAACAATTGTTCCTAACGCTACCGTTGATTTTTCGAAATAATTATCAGCCATGATCTTTTGTTTTTACCAAAGTTAGAAAAAATTGAATTATGTCCTCGAATTATTACACAATAATTCTATCCGTAAAAAAACATTGAACGAGTTGATCGAGTTATACAAGAGATATCAATCACTTGATCCCATCAATCTCAAAAGCGACATGAATAAATTAATAAACAATATATAAAGCATTAAACCACCAACAATAGCTAGTTTGTTTCTATCCATCCCAGTGAGTGATTGATCCTGTGAGATTCCTTTTAATTGTTGCATATAGTATGCTGTCAACCCTGTAAAAACGAACACTCCAATAACGGAAATCCAAAAATCCAACATAGAGCTTCCAATAAAGAAATTAGCTATCCCTGCGATGAAAATCCCAATAAAAGCCATGTACATTAAACTCCCAAACTTCGTCAAATCTGTTTTAGTGGTATAGCCCAATACTGCCATTCCTCCAAAAGCACCTGCTGCAACAAAGAAAGTAATTGCAATATCTTGTCCAGAATAAACAAGCATAACCGTACTTAAACTAAGTCCCATTAACACAGAATAGAGCATAAATAGTAACAAAAGCAGACCGAAAGACAACCTTCTATACGCCATCTGGATCAGAAGCCCCAACCCCAAAGGAGCGAACGCCACTATATAAAAACTAGCTGCTAATCCAGTTCCTTCCGCATTTAAAAAATACTGCGTAAAAAACTCTGGTGTACCTGCCATGTATGCTATCAAACCTGAAATAGCTAAGGCACCAAACATGTATGAATAAACACTTTTGAAAAAATCTCTAGAGATTTCTTTAGAGTACTCTCCACTTTGTCTTGAAAAAATATCGTTCATCTTAATGTAATTTTGCTTGTATCAAATTAATAAATTCCTTACGTGTTGAAGGGTTCGTTAAGAATAACCCCGTGAATGCACTTGACGTGGTTACTGAGTTTTGTTTTTGTACTCCACGCATTTGCATGCACATATGAGAAGCTTCGATAACTACCGCCACCCCTTGTGGCGAAAGTGTTCGCTGAACACAATCTCTGATTTCAATTGTAAGACGTTCTTGAACCTGCAATCTGCGAGAATAAGCATCGACCACACGTGGAATTTTACTTAATCCTACTATTTTCCCATCTGGGATATATGCCACATGCGCCTTTCCGAAAAACGGTAGCATATGATGTTCACAAAGTGAATATACTTCAATGTCTTTTACAATAACCATTTCCGAATACTCTTCATGAAAAATTGCCTGTCCAATAATATCATCAGGATTCTCTTCATAGCCCTTTGTAAGAAACTGCATTGCTTTGGCCACTCGTTCAGGTGTTTTTAACAACCCTTCACGGTTCACATCTTCTCCCAATGAATCAATTACAGACTTGAAATTCTTCGAAAGAGCTTCTGTAATTTTGTCATCGTAAATAGTCTTTTCTTCCATATACTAGCTAATTAAAAAGGCTCATTCCCTCCAAAATATTCAACGAAGTTGTTCTCAGTTTCAACTAGTTTAATTTTCGATAATTCACCACCAGCCTTCTCTATTGGATCTTTCATTCTATCCCATACTTGGATTACCACATTTTCTGTAGACGCTAATAGCCCCTTCAGAAAAGGCACATCAATGTTTAGATTTTTGTGATCCAAAGGCTCAATAACCTCATCTTTTATAATTTGACTAAGGTCTTTCAAATTAATTACAAATCCAGTATCAGGATTCGGAATTCCTTTTACAGTAACATAAATTGTGAAATTATGCCCATGCCAATTCCTATTGCTGCATTTCCCGAATACTTCTGTGTTTTTTTCCTCAGACCAGTCTTCTCGATGGAGTTTATGTGCAGCATTGAAGGTTTCCCTACGTGTAATGTAAACTGTTTTCAACTTCAATGTTTTATGCAAATATAGTAGTTAGTTTTCGAGCAAAAAACTGTCAGCGTGTTATCATTAATCCCAAAGTGTATCTAATAATCGAAGGGACGTTATTCTACAATTGAGTTGTGCTTCATTAAAAAAGAATGCAATTCACTATAAATCAGAATAAAAAAACAATTAAAACTTGTAATTTCGTGAAGCATTAATTGCTCAACCTCAATTTGAAAATTCATGCTAACTAAAATCCGTGAAGACAAAAGCATCCTATTAATAATGAGTATAGGTGTAGCTTATTTATGGTTTGGCATGCTCAAATTTTTCCCACATTTGAGTCCAGCTGAGGATGTGGCTGGGGAAACAATTTCTTTATTGACGTTTCATCTTATCCCTAAAAATGTATCTGTGATCATGCTTGCTATCTGGGAGACGTCGCTTGGAATATTGTTACTTCTCAACTTCAGGCATCGATTAGTTATCTATTCTGGGATCATTCACATGACTTGTACCTTCACCCCACTATTTCTCATGTCAGATGTATGTTTTGACAAGCACTTCTACAGTCTCTCTTTGTTAGGACAATACATTATTAAGAATTTGATCATTTTAAGCGCATTTCTGGTATTGCTTCCAAGAAAAGGAGAAGTAAAACAGTTTTCAAAAAATTCCTCTCCGGATTAGTTTGCAAGAAATACTTCTCAAAATAAGAAGCAAGAAAATAATCTACGATTTAAACTAAAGAAATTACTCATCTTTGCATTATGGATGAACGGCTTGACAAAATATTAATTCAACGGAAACTTGTTAGCACACGAGTAAGGGCTGAAAAAATCATCCGTGAAACTGGAGTGAAAGTTAACGGGAAACTTGTAACAAAAACTGGCAAACGTTTCCCATTAGATTGCGAAATAGAAATGCTTGCCGAAGAGCTCCCGTGGGTATCTCGAGGAGCGGTGAAACTACTTGAAGCACTGAAAGTTTGGAAACCAAAAATTGTGAATGGTATTTTCCTAGACATTGGTGCTTCAACTGGTGGATTTACTGAAGTTCTATTAAAAAATAGGGCCTCTAAAGTATTTTGTGTGGACGTAGGACGCGACCAACTACATCCAACAATTGCAGAAAACTCATGTGTGATCAATCTCGAAAAAACTCATGTAAGAGAATTAACCCCGAAATTAATAACAGAGCAAGTAAATGGTTGTGTAATTGACGTTTCTTTTATCTCGCTTACAAAAATTTTCCCTTTCATCCATTCTTTTATTTCTGAAGATGGCTTTGTAATAGCGTTAATAAAACCACAATTTGAAGTTGGCAAAAAAAATATCGGTAAGGGGGGAGTAGTAAAGGACAAAAAATTATACCCACAAGTAATAGCAACAATTAAGGAACATGCCAAGCTAAACAATCTCAAATATATAGCTCATATTACATCTCCCATATTAGGTGGGGATGGTAATCAAGAATTCTTGATGTATTTAAAAAAAGAAGAGTAATTACAACTCATTCACACTACCCTGACGTCCACAACTCCGTAATGCTTCCATTTCTATTAGGAACAAGCTTATTACATTGCGTAGTAGAAAAGTATTGAATTAGTACATTTCTGCCAATTTATAATAAAGAGAATTATTCTTCTTTAGAATTATTCAAAATAAGGGGAATTCGTATCTTTGTGCCAGCAATGACGGAAGAGAAAATAGAAAAATTTGATGTTGAGAGCATCCGTAAGGAATTTCCAGCTTTATCACAACAAGTGTATGGCAAAGATCTTGTTTACTTAGACAATGGGGCGACTGCGCAAAAACCTAAAGTGGTAATTGACGCTATCGAGAGGTATTATAGTAAGGAAAATTCGAACATCCACCGAGGTGTTCACTACCTGAGTCAAAAAGCTACAGATAGTTATGAATCGGCACGAAAAACGATACAGCAGTATATTAATGCTCCTTTGGAAGAAGAAGTTTTATTCACTTCTGGCACAACTGGAGCTATAAATCTTGTCGCATTTTCCTTTGGAGAATTACTAAAACAAGATGATGAAATCATAATTTCTGCCATGGAGCATCATTCGAATATCGTTCCATGGCAAATGCTCTGTGAACGTAAAGGGTGTGTATTGAAGGTTATTCCAATGAATGATTGTGGCGAATTGAAAATGGATGAATACTCGCTGTTACTTACTGAAAAGACAAAACTCGTTGCAGTAACACATATATCCAATACACTTGGGACAATAAATCCTGTAAAAAAAATCACGCAGATGGCTCATAAAGTGGGTGCCGCTGTGCTAATTGATGGAGCTCAAAGCATCCAACATATGCCAGTGGATATGCAAGATTTAGATTGTGATTTCTATGCATTCTCTGGACATAAAGTTTTTGGTCCAACAGGTGTCGGTATTTTATATGGAAAAAAAGAGATTCTTGACAGAATGCCTCCATACCAAGGCGGAGGAGATATGATTGAAAAAGTCACGTTTGAGAAAACAACCTACAATGGCTTGCCTCATAAATTTGAAGCTGGCACACCGCACATTGCTGGCGGAATCTGTCTGGGTGAGGCTTTTCGATATCTTGAAGGGTTAGACCTTGTGGAGTTGCAGTCCTACGAAAAAGAACTTGCCATCTATGCTGAGCGTGAATTGCTAAAAATCGAAGGTCTGCGCATAATTGGAACAGCTGAGAATAAAACCAGCGTTGTTTCATTTGTCGTGGAGGGTTTACATCCATTTGATATAGGCACACTATTAGACAAGCAAGGAATCGCTGTACGTACTGGACACCACTGTACTCAGCCAGTTATGAACTATTTTGGAATTCCTGGAACTGTGCGGGCTTCCTTCGCTTTTTATAATACAAAAAAGGAAGTAGATCTTCTAGTGAAAGGAGTTGAGCGCAGCGTAAACATGTTGAAATAGTAATTAAGAATACATCATCATTGAATAATATAGAATAATGACGCTGGAAGAAAAACAACAAGATATAATAGACGAGTTTGCCATTTACGATGATTGGATGGACAAATACGAGTACATCATAGAGCTAGGTAAAGATCTTCCATTAATCTCCGAAAACAATAAAACAGATGATCGGTTGATTGAAGGATGTCAATCTCGAGTATGGCTTGACACTGCGGTCGTAGATGGAAAAATGCAGTTTAGCGCCGACTCGGACGCAATTATTACCAAAGGAATTATTGGTCTACTTATACGTGTAATGAATAATGAAACCCCAGAGGATATTGCAACTGCTGATTTGCATTTCATCGGTGATATTGGTTTACAAGAACACCTATCCCCTACACGTGCAAATGGCCTTTTGAGTATGGTACAAAAAATGAAATTAAGTGCACTTAAAGCTGCGGCTATATAAAGTACAATATGGACGAATTAGAGAATAAGGTAGTTGAACTTCTAAAGACCATTTATGATCCAGAGATCCCAGTGGACATCTACGAGCTTGGATTGATCTACGAAGTGAAAATTGATAAGGAACAAAATGTCGAAATTGAAATGACATTGACGTCACCAAATTGCCCAGTTGCAGAATCACTCCCTATGGAAGTTGAACAAAAAATCGCTAGTTTTCCAGCATTTAAATCTGCTAAAGTAAACATCGTGTTCGACCCACCATGGGAAAAAGACATGATGAGTGAAGAAGCTCAATTAGAACTAGGCTTCTTATAGGAATGAAGGGTAAAACTAATTCCTTTTACTTTTTTTAAGAAACATTCAAATTATTAGCGAAAAAGCTGTCCAAATAATCATTTAAATTTAACGTTAAATGAACCTAAATTAAGAGCATGAGAAGAGTAGTAGTTACAGGACTTGGTGCGTTAACGCCAATAGGAAACAATGTTAAAGATTTTTGGGCTGGAATTAAAGATGGTGTTAGTGGTGCTGGACCAATTACAGCATTTAATACCGAGAAATTTAGAACTCAATTTGCTTGTGAGTTAAAGGGATTTGATCCGAAAGATCATTTTCATGTTAAAGAAATTCGCAAATACGATCCCTTTTCACTTTATGCACTCTACGCGGTTGATGAAGCTCTAAATAATGGAGGGATTGACTTAGACGCATTAAACAAGAACCGAATAGGTGTTATTTGGGGGTCAGGAAATGGAGGTATTCAAACTTTTCAAAATCAGCTGACTGAATTTAATGAAGGAGATGGAACGCCACGATTTTCACCGTTCTTCATTCCGCGAATTCTTGTGGACATTGCTTCTGGAATTATATCAATAAAATATGGATTAAGAGGAGTTAACTTTTGTCCCGTTTCGGCCTGCGCAACATCTAACACAGCAATGATAGAAGCTTTTAATCACATTAAATGGGACAAAGCTGACATGATAATTACAGGTGGCTCTGAAGCAGCCATTAATGAATCTGCTATGGGGGGATTCAGCTCTGCTCGTGCACTTTCCATGCGTAATGACTCACCACAAACCGCGTCTAGACCGTTTGATGTGAACCGAGATGGATTTGTAATGGGCGAAGGTGCTGGTGCTCTTGTTTTAGAAGAATATGAACATGCCAAGAAAAGAGGTGCAATTATATATGGTGAAGTTGTTGGGGGTGGCCAAGCTGCTGATGCTTACCATTTAACTGGAACTCATCCAGAAGGTGAAGGGGCTGTCCTCGGAATGCGTGAAGCTATGCGTGAAGCCGGCATAACTGCTAGTGACATTGACTATATTAATATGCATGCAACATCAACTCCTCAAGGTGATGCAAGTGAAATGATTGCTGTAAACCGTGTGTTTGGTGAACGAAAAGAACTGTCAATATCAGCGACGAAATCTATGACGGGTCATTTACTTGGAGCGGCTGGGGCCATTGAAGGTATTGCAACTATCATGGGACTAAAAGAAGGAATAGTTCCTCCAACAATCAATACAAAGGAAATTGAACCCAACTTCAAAGATCACTATCATTTTCCATTAGAAAAAGCGGTGTCGAAGGAAATGATCTACGCAATGAGTAACACCTTCGGTTTTGGAGGTCATATTGCCTCCATTATATTTAAACGTTTTGAAGAATAGGCTATTCAATTTTAACGAATTCCCTATTATCCATACAGAGCGACTATGGTTGCGTGAGCTAATTTCAGAAGATGCGAAAGCCGTATTTGAATTACGCTCCAACCCTGAAGTGAAGAAATATATCCAGAGGAATGGGCCGCATAGCATAGAAGAAGGCAAGAACTTCATAGATCGTGTTAGGTGTGACTTCGAACTGAGCAAATGTGTGCAATGGGCCATTTGTCTGGAAGGTAGCGAAGTCATAATTGGAAGTATTTGTCTCTGGAATATTTCGCTCGAAGCGAGCACTGCCGAGTTGGGTTATGAACTTTTTCCGAAATTTCAGCGAAATGGATTTATGTCTGAAGCCGCCGCCGTAGTTACACAGTTTGGTTTTAGTTCTTTAGGTTTGAAACGTCAAGAAGCTTACACGCACTTTAAAAATAAATCATCCATTAGAATGTTGACAAATCTTGGGTTTGTTCTTGATCCCTCGCGTAAAGACCAAGACAACCCAAACAATGCGGTTTATACGAAATCAACAACTCCCGACTATTGTTAAATTTACCACTATGGTAAAATTCAAGGAGTCGCTTCTCGAATACACTGCGTTAATTGTATTATTTGGCCTATTCTGTTGGCTGCATTTTGATCGCTTAACGGCAGATTTATGGAACGATGAATTGTATTCCATTAAAGAGTTTGTTTTGGCCCCAATTGGTAAAACCTTGACGGATTATCATTCGCCAAACAATCACATTTTCTTCAATTTCATCAACAACCTTTACTTAAAGGTAATAGGGATTCATGATCTTTCAACCCTCATAGAACACCCCGTTATTCTTCGAATAATTTCTGCCATTTATGGTTTTTTTACTTGGGTTTTTCTTTATAAAATTGGTAAATCTGTACAAGGTAAATGGCTTGGTTTTACCGCCATCATAATTCTTGCTACTACATTACCCTATTGGACTTTCGTATTCCAACTCCGCGGATACGGTCTAAGTATGTTATTAATAACAATGCTTTCTTACTTCGCTCTGTCATACCTCAATGAACCTAAATACAAACACCTTCCTTTTGTTTCTGTTTGCACACTTTTACTTTTTTACACAACGGTAATTACACTGTACTCAATTTGTGGAATTCTGACAGGGTTAGGCATTTTATTCATTTTCACTTTATCCAAAAAGAAATCTTCGAAACCATTTTTATTCCTTCTCTTCGCAATATTCGTTGGACTATTTGCTGGCTTACTTCTATACAGCCCTGTTTTTAGCAGAGTATTTGCGAATGAATTTGTACATGCAGGCATTCCATTTCAATTTGATCATTTATTCAATATAGGTAGAGCTCTACTTCACGATGTGCTATCAAATAGATGGGCACTATTTGTACTAATATTCGCTGGAATAATATTCGCTAAAGGATTTCTACGAAAAAATGGAAAGATATTATTGGTCATGATGTGTACCGCTATCACCCCACTTTTAATCGTTTTTGTGCGTGGAGATGCAACTCCGATGAGAACCTTCAGTGTTCTACTCCCAATAATTTCCATGCTGATTGCGATGAGCATTCTACCCATTCAAAAAATTCTAAACAGCAGATTTCAATGGATTTTTCCCATAATATTATCCACTTATTGCCTTTTTATTTCTTCTCAGGAAAATCAGAATGTTAAAATAAAATTGCTCCGCGATCTATCACAGGGAATTCGATCACAAAATCTTTACTACCAATATTACTCTGCGCATTATCAACCGCTAGAAGACTTAAAACGATTTAATGAACGATGGAATGATAACCACACCCCATTAGTCTTAGTCGGCTGTGAACCCTTTGGAGCACCCTATTTTTTAGAACAACAAAACATCCAGTTTTTAAAAGAGGATTCTCTTTCCAATTATTACAAAGCGAATGATAGAATTTTTATTCTGACCAATTTCCCCAATAAACTAGAGGTTCCAACAGGTTGGTCAATGGAGGTTCTTAACGAACCGCTCACTTATCATAACTTTATTTTACTGACTCGAAACCGTTAAGTTATTTCAATTCTTCCTTGAGATAGTACGCGGTATACGATGTATTTGAGGCCTTTTTCACAATTGCTTCAGGAGTCCCCTCACAGATAATTTCACCCCCGCCTTTTCCTCCTTCAGGGCCGATATCAACTATGTAATCTGCCACCTTAACAATGTCTAAATTGTGTTCGATAACCAAAACTGTATTCCCTTCCTCCACTAACCTGTTTAATACAGAAAGAAGCATTTTTATATCTTCAAAATGCAAACCAGTTGATGGCTCATCCAAAATATACATCGTATTCCCAGTACTTCGCTTAGATAATTCAGAAGACAATTTTATCCGCTGTGCTTCTCCCCCAGATAAAGTTGTTGATGGCTGTCCCAACTTAACATACCCTAAACCGACAGAAACAAGAGTCGAAAGAATTCTATTTATTTTGGGATGATTTTCGAAAAACTTTGCCGCATTGTCGATTGTCATTTCCAAAACTTCACCAATTGACTTACCTCGATAACGTACTTCTAAAGTTTCTCTATTGTAACGCTTACCATTACAGGTTTCGCATTCCACCAACACATCAGGGAGAAAATTCATTTCAACAACTTTCATCCCTCCTCCTTTGCAAGTTTCGCAACGACCACCTACAACATTGAAAGAAAATCGACCTGGTTTGTATCCACGTATCTGCGCTTCTGGTAGACTTGCAAATAGAGATCGGATTTCATCAAACAATTTGGTATATGTAGCTGGATTTGAACGTGGTGTTCGTCCAATAGGAGTTTGATCAATTTCAATTACTTTGTCTAGATGACTTATGCCAGATATTGATTTATAAGGAAGAGGCGATCTAACACCGTTATATATCTCTTTCAAGAGAATCGGATAAAGCGTCTGATTGATTAATGAAGACTTTCCACTTCCTGAAACACCGGTAACACAAGTAAATGTCCCTAATGGAATTGTTAAATTTATATTAAGCAAATTTCTTCCAGTCGCTCCTTTCAAAACCAATTTTTTACCATTTCCTTTGCGGCGTTTTACCGGAATATCGATCTTCTTGACCCCAGTTAAATATTGATTTGTCAGGGAGTCTACATTGGTCAACTTATCCAACGTACCTGCATTTACTATTTCACCTCCGTGCACACCTGCTCCTGGACCTATATCAACGACAAAATCGGCGGATTCAATCATTTCTTTATCATGCTCAACAACAATCACTGAATTCCCAGTATCTCTAAGTCGTTGTAAAGAACGAATCAATCGTGAGTTGTCTCGCTGATGCAAACCAATTGAAGGCTCATCCAGAATATAAAGTACATTCATTAACTCACTGCCTATTTGCGTAGCCAGCCGAATTCTTTGTGCTTCACCACCCGATAAGGTTTTCGCAGAACGATGTAAGGTTAAATATGTTAGACCGACCTCAACAATAAAGCCTAATCTCGCATTAATTTCTTTAAGGATTTCGACTGCAATTTTTTGCTCCTTCTTTGATAATGTTTCTTCAACTTTAGAAAACCACTCGGCGAGATCGGAAATATCCATCTGTGCTAATTCGCCTATGTTCTTATTAGCTATCTTAAAATAATGAGCTTCCTTTTTAACCCTTGTTCCGTTGCATTGATTACATACCTTTCGATTGGTGAAACTTTGTGCCCATCGTTGAATGGCTGCCGATTTATCCTCTGTATAACGTGAAATAAAACTGATAACTCCTTCGAAAGTGACAGATGTATCCTTTCGCGACTTTTCAATTCCCTCATTACCGTAAAGTACGACATTCAACACCTCATCTTCGAATTCTGAAATCGGCGTTGTCAATGACAACCCTTCTTGACTCAAGTATTTATCCAGACGATCAAATATCCATGTACGTTTAAACTCTCCAAGAGGAGCTAAGCCGCCTTTTTTGATGGATTTAGAACGATCTGGAATAATTTTATTCTCGTCGACTTCTGTCACCTCTCCTAATCCACTGCATGTCTTACAAGCACCATATGGTGAATTAAATGAAAACAGATTAGGTTCAGGCTCCGGATAACTAATTCCTGTTGAAGGACACATGAGAGAGCGACTAAAATGTCTCACCTCAAGTGTTTCATTGTCCATTATCATTAATGTTTTCCCACCATGCTTCATCGCAGTTACCACGTCATCATATACGCGCTGCTTATCTTTTTTACCAATTTGTAAGCGGTCAACAACAATGTCAACATCATGAACCTTGTAGCGGTCTAGGCGCATTCCTTTTTCAATATCCCGTAATTCCCCGTCGACTCGGACTTTAGTAAAGCCCATCTTCAAAATCTGTTCGAATAATTCTCGATAATGCCCTTTCCTTCCTTTAATTTTAGGAGCTAGAACAATCACTTTCTTCCCGTCAAATTGTTCCAATATTAAATCAACAATTTGATCGTCGGAGTACTTAACCATTACTTCGCCAGTATTGTAAGAATAAGCAGTTCCTACTCTCGCAAAAAGTAATCGCATAAAATCATAGATTTCTGTAATCGTACCAACCGTTGATCGGGGCGATCTAGAAACTGTTTTTTGTTCAATTGAAATAACTGGACTTAAGCCATCTATTTTATCTACATCAGGACGTTCTAAACCTCCCAAAAATTGACGCGCATATGCAGAAAACGTCTCAATATAACGGCGCTGTCCTTCGGCAAAAATGGTATCAAATGCCAAAGAAGACTTACCACTACCACTCAAACCAGTAAATACAACCAACTGATTACGTGGGATTTTTAAATCCACATTTTTCAAATTGTGCTCTTTAGCTCCGTAGACTTCTATGTACTCTTTTTTCGCCACTTACTTTGGTAATTCAATGATTACACTTTTTTCTCTAACTGTAATCTTTTCACCCTTAATCCAAGGGTTAAGTACTTTTAACATCCGGTAAGTTGTACCTTGTTCTTTTGCCCAATGCTTCAACCTGTCCGTTGTTTCGATAAGCTCAATAGAGCGCGTTTCAATTGGTTCATACAACTCTAGCTCATCTGTATGAAACCCATATGACTCCAAATTTTCAAATATGAGTTTCAAAGCTAGAATTCGGAATACATAACGACTTGTTTCGTTATTCAAGTGCAAATCGAAATAAGACTCTACTTCCTGATTTTTAAGTGACTTTGACACCCCTCCCATCCCCATATTATAAGAGGCTGCGACCAATGTCCAATCGTTAAATTTATCATACGCATCTTTCAAGTATTTACAGGCTGCTAATGTGCTTTTATCAATATGCAAGCGCTCATCAACTTCTTCATCAACTCGCAGTCCATACTCTTCCGCCGTCTTAGGCATAAATTGCCAAAATCCTTTCGCTCCAGATGGACTCACCGCTTGTGTTAATCCACTTTCAATAAGACACAAATATTTGAAATCTGTTGGTATAGATTCACTTTTCAATATCGAATCAATCCTATCAAAATACCGGTTCGCTTTTTTTAAGGACTGAATCGTAGAACTATGATAGAAAGTGTTAACGATGATTTCCTTATCAAGTCGCTCACGCATGTCAAAACTCTCTAGAGCAATTGCTTTATCACAGAAAAAAACTGTATCAGGTAATGGTGGAAGAATGAAATGATTGCCCTCTGTGTTTTCAGGAATAATAGCAGTTTGCTTACTGTCGCTATTTCCTTCACAGGCCGTTATAAACATAAGAAATCCAAGCAATACAAAAACTGAAGCTACTGAGCGAATGACCATGACACGAAAATAGAGAAATAAGTCGAACTATTTATTCCCAGGAGCTGGATACTTGATTGTGTTTCTATAAAGAATAATGAACACAAAAATTGTATAGACAATGAAGAATATCTCAAGCGCATATGCTTTCAGTGACATCAAATGGACCATACTTATTGATAGAAGAGTTGATATCGCTCCGATAATGACAAACACCACCCATACTTTTCGATCTGAGAGCCCTGAATAAACTAAATGATGAGTGGTATGATCTTTCCCTCCAACCATTGGTGATTGACCTCTTCTAATTCTATTAATAAAAACTGACAAGGTATCAACGGCAGCAGGTGTAAATGCTACTGCTGCTACCAACAAACCAATCCAAGAAGGATGTTGATCATTTGGAACAACAGAACCGATATTCCACAAAAATTTCATTCCGAAAAAGGCTACAAAAAGACCTATGAATTGTGACCCTGCATCACCCATAAACAATTTCGACGGATGAATGTTCATGGTTAAGAAACCAACTACTGCACCTAAAACCGAAACCATCATTAATATCCAAATATTGATATTAAAAGGAAAGACAATCCACGAGGCGAAAATGCACGATAACAAAATAAAGAACACAGTGGTCCCTGTTATTCCGTCCATATTATCCAGCATATTCAGTGAATTCATTACTACGACCACCCAAATCACCGTGACTAGAGCATCTGGATAAAACGAATGAAAAAGATCTATCATTGAACCAGTAGCAACAAACAATACCCCACATGAAATTTGAACGAACAATTTTATCATTGGTCGCGTGTTATATGCATCATCTGCTAACCCCATCAAAAAAGCCAAAGAACCTGCAGTAAACAGACCAACGTACTGTTTATTCTGAAATATATTCGGTGCTTCATTGAATACAATAGAATAAGCAATCGCTGCGAACACAAAAACAACAAAGAAACTTACACCTCCTAACGAAGGTTTAGATTCATTACTCCACCGGATCACAACGTCGTTTTTATTACGAATCCCTAATGACCTTGAGAAGTGCAACAAAATTACATTACAAATAATAGCAACGAGTGCACCTCCAGCGGCAAAACCAATAAGTTGTAGTATTTTAATTAGCACAAGTCAATCAAATTGCGAGACAAAAGTACGGAATTCTAATCCTATTTGATCTTTTTCTGACACCATTAAAGGTTTCATTTTCCAATTGATATCAAGATCAGGATCATTCCACTTAATCGTACCTTCACTTTGAGGTGCGTAATAATCGGTGCACTTGTACGAAAAAATCGTGTTGTCCTCCAAAGCAATAAACCCATGTGCAAATCCTGGTGGAATCCAAAGCTGCTTATTGTTTTCAGGTGTCAACTCAACACTAAAGGCCTGCCCATAGGTAGCTGAACCTTTTCTAATATCAACTGCAACATCGAGTGCAGCACCTTGAAGAACACGAACTAGTTTCCCTTGGGCATGCGGAGGGTTTTGAAAATGGAGGCCACGTAAAACACCCTTCTTCGAAAGTGACTGGTTGTCTTGTACAAAAGTATATTTATTGTTCGTCGCTTCAGCGAAGACCTTATGATTAAAACTTTCTACAAATGAACCACGATTATCTCTATACGTTTTTGGTTCGAAGATGAGCACCCCTTCAAGAGGCGTTTCACTTATCTGCATTTTTCTTAAATATTTTTCTGTACCATTTCTGCTGTTTCGCAGCATCTTTGAACTTCTTGGTGTCATCGTCCATATATCCGTTTCCATAGCCGTAACCATAGCCGTAACCATAGCCGTAACCATATGCAGACCCTCTATTAGATTGAACACCGTTTAATATCACATTCAAGCCTTTCAATTGTTGCATTTCAAAGAGCTCACGAACTCGCTCTGCAAAATTTCGTTTCGAATAATGTGACTTGAACACGTAAATAGGAATGTCTGCTTCCGTCAGGTTTCTGACACCATCCGACACGAGTCCAACTGGTGGGTTATCAATGATTACTACGTCATACTTCTCCTTCAATTCATTAACTATAGCCCTGAATTTGTCACTTAATAACAGTTCCGAAGGATTTGGTGGAATTGGACCTGCTGTAATAAAATCGAAATTCTCCAAAGGCGAATGTTGAATACAATCCTTCAGTTCACATTGCCCAACAATTAACGAACTCATTCCAACCGTATTATCAGCATCAAATCCGAGATGAATTTTCGGTTTTCGCAAATCCAAATCGAGCAATATGGTCTTCTTACCAGACATTGCAATAATCCCCCCTAAATTAAGTGCAACAAAGGTTTTTCCTTCCCCTGATATTGAAGAGGAAATGGCAATGGTTTTATAATCTGGATGAATATAGCTCAAGTTCGTCCTTATTTTCCTCATAGCCTCAGCCATCATCGATTTGGGCGCTTCTGCTACAATCAACTGAGAGTATTCCATCGAATATTTAAACAACGGCACTCCACCAAGAATTGATGCTTTTTCCGGAAGGATGTTCTCTAAATCTTCAATCAGATTTATTTCATTAAACATCAGGTATTTAAGAAACATTACACCCAGCCCAAGAATAACGCCGAACATAACGAATGAACTAATAATAAATCTTTTACTAGGAGCCACAGGAACATTCGAAACCTTTGGCTTGCTTAACATTCGATTCGATGATTCAAATCCAGCATCGGAGATCTCGTACAACACCTTCTTCTCAGTTAAAAGGGTAAAATACTTCTCATTCAAATCCTGAATATTTTTTAAACGTCCGTACTCCATGCGCTTTTCTGGAAGGTCGAACATTTTGCCTTCTTCTGCTCCAATCTTCATCCGAAGTGCCATTATATTGGCTTCTAATCTGTGACGAATCGTTTTTACACTGTTTTGAATCAATGATGTTTTTTTCTTGATCTTCAAATTCAACGCAAGAACTTCCGCATTATCTTCTGTAACATCATATAATAAATCCTCTTTATCTTCAAGGAGTCCATGTAAGCTTTCAATGTGACCTACTAATGCTTGTTCATAGCTTGTCCCAAGCATCTCAGGTAACATTCGATATACTTCCAGTCGATTAATATTAGATTTAAGCTTTTCATCAAGTATGTATAATGAATTCTGCTCTTCTTCCAAAATAAACAACTGATCACTGAGTTTAGAAATTTTATCAGTTATCGTTGCTCCAACTGTTTCAGGATTAGGCAAATTCTGGGCCCTTTGAAAAATCATAAGACTATCTTTCGATGATTTCAACTCAACTCTAAGTGAATCCAGTTGAGTATCAATGAATCTAATAATATTATCGGCACTTTTCCTTTGACTTTCTTCGTCAAACCGAATAAAGGCTGAAGAAACGGCCCATGTCAAGTCATGTGATAGCTCTGCATTATTTGATTGAAAAGAAATATCAATTGTTTTCGCCGCCACATCCACAGGAGTAATCGTAAGACCTGATCGTAAACGTGAAGCTAATGACTTCACACTATTAAACATGAAGTAAAGTTCATTACTGCGCGAAGCCTCTATGAAACTTTCCGGATTTGAGGCTTTAACGACAACATCGAAATCCTCATTCTTCAAATGTTCATTAAGCCTCCCAGAGATACTTTTGCTCTTACCGCCGTTGACATAAGACAAAACCACTTTTCCATTAGAATAAGAAACCGCAACTTCGACCATATTATTTATTAGGGTCGAATCAAGCAATTCGTATGGCTGAATATGAAAACTACTGGATAAATACCTTTCTTCTGTAAGAATTTGACCACGCGAATACAAACTGACATTAAGATTTAAACTCGCAACGGCGCGTTCAAACAAAAGTTCGGAACGCAACAATTCGACTACACTTGAAATTTGATGATCACGAGAATTTAAGTTTTCAATGTCCAGTACTTCTTTTGCATCATCTTTGTCTGAAAGCTGTAAAGTCATTGACGACTCGTATATAGGCTTAGTGTAGCGTAGATACCCTAATGCTAAAAGACCAAAAAGAGTCACAAAGGCAAGTGGCCACCACCAATACCTTTTTAAGATTGTCCTTAAAATAAGGGGATCATATGTTTTATTAACTAATATGCTCTTTTTTCCACTCAAACTATTTCAATATATTAACTGCTGAAACGATAATTAGCGCACTCGAAATCAACGAAATTATTGGAGCAACATCTTTCACAACCTCTCTAGCTATATCCGCCGTTGGCTCCACATAAATGTAATCATTCGCCTGAACGATCATATCAACATGTTTTAATCCTTCCATCGTAGACAAATCTATTCCATAAACTTTTCGTTCACCATTAACTCGACGCATCAATTTGATCGTTTTAGCCTTTCCACGCTCTGTAATCCCTCCTGCATGTGCCAGTGCTTCCATCAGGGTAGTATTTGAATTTGTCAGCGGCACTACAGTTGCATCAGAACCATTCCCTGGAAACACAATAACTCTTTGATTCGTCACTTGTACTTGAACAAATGGACGTTTATATTCTTTGGAGTAAAATGTAACCAAAGAATCCTCAAACGCTTCTACAGTATTTCCACCAGCTTTAACCTTTCCAATTACTGGAAGTTCAACATAACCATTACGACGCACAACATATTCAGTTCCGCCTGTAGCTTGACTCCCTGTCTTGGATACGCCACTCATTTGTTCAATAATACCCGTTCCTTCATTTGTAGCTAAAGTAAACGTGATTTTATCATCAGGTGATATTTTATAATCTTCAGTAGGTGACATTGGAATTGAATCTGAATTGTAAGTCACTTCGCCTTTCGCTTCCTTAAACATTAAGTTACTATTAACACCGCAGCCTTGCATAACCAATGACATTAGTATAATACAAATGAACAGTAATTTATAACTTGCCTTCATTCCTCTTTTTTTCAAGTAAACTAACATATAATTGGTCCATATTTCGAACCAACATCTGGTAGTGGAATTTTTCTCTTACGAAGTTCCATCCATTTTGTGACATAATTGAACGTTTTTTTTCATTTTCTATCAATTCAACTACTTTCTCTGCGAACATTTCTTTATCATTCACAGGGACAATATATCCCGTATCACCATCCAAAACAACATCTCTAACTCCTCCAACCTCTGTTGTTACAACTGGAACACCTCCTGCTTGTGCTTCAATTAGACTAACTGGAGTACCTTCATTTTTAGATGTCAGACAGATAATGTCCATACCTGCATTAAATGAACCAATATCCGAGATCCATGAAGTTAAGCATATAATTTCACCGAATGAAGCATTGATTACATTAACTCTTTCTTGAATATATTCGCGCTCCGGACCGTCCCCAACAATGAAACACTTAATAGGCACTTTTGTTCGGTTCAAAACTGATTCCATTACATCAAGGAAATAATCGTGATTCTTAATTGGTGCTAATCGTCCAACTATTGCTATTGCAATCTCGTGATCTTGAATGTTTAATTCCTTTCTCGTTTTCGATCGTTCCGATTTTCTTTTATCATGAAACTGTTGTAAATCAAAACCCAGGGGGATCACATGAACTTTCTCGGGTGAACAAATATTATGTGTTTCTGTCAATTCCTTCTTCTGAATATCTGAAATTGCTATAACTGCGTCAGTTTTTTTCGCTAACCTTCTCTCAATCGCTTTAAAAATATTTGTTTTCGTCTTGCCAAAATAGGAGTGAAAAACATGACCATGAAAAGTGTGGACAACGATTGGTACTTTACATGCCGATGCCGCTCTTCTTCCAAGCGCACCAGCTTTTGAAGCATGAGTGTGCACAATGTCAGGCTTATACTCCTTGATGATTTGTTTTAATCTTCTATACGCCTCTCTGTCACTTTTTAGATTTGGAAGTCGAACCATCTCTTTAATGAGTTCAGGTTGCACACCATACCTCTCTAATATATATAATGAATCTGACTCACCAACATCAGGAAGTCCACCTATCAACTTCGTTTCAAACTTCTCATCGAGAAATGCTGTTAAAAACGTAGCGTTGTAGGTAGGTCCGCCAATATTAAATCTATTGATGATCCTTAATATTTTAATCTTCTTCACTTTTCCGAATGACGATTATCGTAACGATAACAAATTCCAACTTTCAGACCTCAAATGTTAAAAAGTATTTGAGGCCTTGGCATATTCATTGCTAATTGTTCCAGACATTTAACAAAAAATACGCGATGAAGATACTAAGTCTCATTTTATTAATTGTATTCTTCGGAATTAATTCGATTCTGGCCCAGAACAAGATTCAAGCTAGTATCGATCAATTTGCGGATGACCCAGCATTAAAGCACGCCTCTATTAGCTTTAAAGTCATCGACTTATCCAATGGAGAAGAAATAGCATTGCTAAACCCTGACTGTTCACTACCAACTGCTTCTACGGCTAAATTATTTTCGACAGCAACGGCAATAGACATTTTAGGCCCTAGGTATCAATCTAAAACAAGAGTCTATTACGAGGGGAAAATCGATTCTCTCGGAGTTTTAAACGGCTCCCTTTGGATTCGAGGTGCAGGCGATCCTTCCCTAGGCAGCAAGTATTTCAACAATGAAGGTCATCAACTTGATTTCATCAACAAATGGGCTGAGGAAATAAAATCTGCCGGAATAAAAGAAATAAATGGATCAATCATCGCTGATGCATCTGAATTTGGATATGAAGGAGCTCCAGATGGATGGAACTGGGTCGATTTAGGGAATTATTATGGTGCCGGCCCCTCGGGCCTAACCATTTATGACAACCTAATTAGGTATCGTTTTTCAGTTTCTTCGTCGTCAGGACAAATCGTCAAGATCAATTCAATCGAACCAAAAGTTAACGGCCTTAAATTTCATAATTATATTCGCTCTTCAACGAGAAAAGGCGATAATGCATATCTTTACGGCGCGCCTTATTCATTAGACCGATTCGGGACAGGAACTTTACCGATTGGCAGTACTAATTTTCTCGTTAAAGGAAGCCTACCAGACCCAGAGTTACAATTCGCACACGAATTGCATCAAGCTTTAAATCGTGTGGGGATCAAAGTCAGTAACGGTGCAAAAGCAGTTAGAGAATCCGACCTAAACTCAACGCCCGACTCTTATAAAGAAAGAGTGTTATTAGTTGAACATTTAAGTGAAAAACTAATCGATATCATTAATTACACTAATATGCGCAGTGTTAATTTGTTCGCTGAACATATGATAAACCTCATCGGGTTTGAAAAGACGGGAGACGGAAGTACCAAGTCTGGACTAAGGGTCCTTGAGAACCATTGGAAGAACTATTTCAATATCGAAGGAATGCAGATTAATGACGGTAGTGGACTTTCTAGGATGAACTCCATTTCAGCGAATCACTTTGTCCAATTATTGTTTCAGATGAACAAATCCAAATACTCAGATGACTTCATCGCATCACTTCCTGTAGCTGGCTCTTCGGGAACCTTAAAAAACGTTTGTAGAGGACAGGCAGCGCAGAATAAAATGGTTGCAAAAAGTGGTTCTATGACTCGAATTAAGAGCTATGCTGGCTACATTACTTCGAATTCAGGAAAGAAATACGCATTCGCGTTAATTGTTAACAATTATACTTGTTCATCGTCAGCATTAAAAAGCAAAATGGAAGTCGTATTCAATAGAATTGCTGTAAATTAAATCAACGTTATTTCGTTTCAACCTCCATTATTTCACTCCAAAATTCTTTGACTGTAATCCCTAAAGCATGGATCATTTTTGGGACGATACTTTCATTCGAAAAACCAGGCGTCGTATTGACTTCAATAACATACGGCTCATCGTTTACCAGCATGAAGTCAATGCGAGCGATAGATCTTAGCTGAAGCAAATCATATATTTTTTTAGAAATAGATTGGACTTTTACCGTGAGCTCATCGCTGATTCTTGCCGGTGTAATTTCCTCGGAAAGCCCTTTGTACTTTGCCTCATAGTCAAAAAATGCATTCTTAGAGACAATTTCAGTAAGAGGCAAAGTAATTAACCCATCCTTTCCCCTATATAATCCACAAGTGACTTCGGTCCCATCCAGAAATTGTTCAATCACAACTGTATTTCCTTCTTCAAATGCAGCATTGATCGCCGGAACAACGTCCACTTCATTCTCTACTCGAGCTATGCCGTAGCTGGATCCGGAATCGCATGGTTTCACAAACAAAGGAAGTCCCAATTTCTTAACAATCTGACCAGCATCTAATTCCTTCAACTCATCCGTTATATACTCAGAATCAGCAACAAGAATACCAAAACCTTTTAAAAATTGATTGCAATACCATTTATCAAAAGAAAGTTGTGAAGCCAAAGGTCCAGAATTGATGTAAGGTATATTTATCATCTCTAAATATGCTTGAACCTTACCATTCTCTCCAGGATCGCCATGTATATAGACAATAGCAAGGTCAATTTTCACTTGAGTATCTTCTTCCGAAAAGGTAAATTCGGTTGAATCAAGCTGAGTTTCCGAACCGTCTTCTAGGCGCACAAACCACCCCTCCTCTCTTAAAAAGACCAAATATGCCTTATAAGCATCTGGAAAATGCATCTGTATGTTCGTAGCACTTAATACGGAAATGTCATATTCTGAAGAAAAACCACCACAAATGATTCCAACTTTTTTCATGCTCAATTGCTTTTTAATTGATCCAAAAATAACGAAGGAACAAATGCAATTTTCAATCCGCAGAAAAAGTTTTGAGCAATCAGACTGTTAACTCATCATATGCTCACTTTCAAGTTTCTATTGACAATTGTTTCCTTTATATTTGTCACCTCAAAGTACGTAGTTTAATTCACTAACCAGAAGACTTATGTTGAAAATTGCCACCTTGATTTCTGTGCTATTCACAGGATACCTTGGGTTTTCACAAACAACATTATTTAGCGATGATTTCGAATCAGGAGGTGCTTCTTGGGCGGCGTCTGGAGACCTCCTCCCAAATTATTGGATCGTTGACAATTGCTCAGGTAATGGAACTTCTAGCACAGGCACAAATGCGATGTACATCACACCTGGCGGCATCGTTGCTGGCTGCGGTCCTACTGGTAGTATACAACATGCCTATTTAAATGCAGGGTCAGGTACCCTCGCTGCAATTAATTATGCAAATGTAGATGGAAGTTGTGCTAGTAACTTTCAGGTAACTTTTGATTACAGAATCGATGGAACTACGTCTCAAGATTTTGGCGAATTAGTTTACTCTACAAATGCGGGCTTAACTTGGGTGTCAGTAGGGGGAGAACTTCCGAGCTCTCCAACTTGGACAACTACAACTATTAGCCTGCCTGGCGCGTTAGATGGATCTAGTTTTGAATTAGGATTTCGCTTTACTTATGATGATGCAACTATAACAGGTTCACCTTTAGCGATTGACAATCTAATTGTATCCGGTACAGATGTCATACCTCCGACTATGGTTTGTACAACACCTGTTTCCCATGGAGTAACCACAAATTGTCAAGCGTTTGCAGATGATTACACCAAAGGAATTATTTCGCTTGGTGACAATTGTACAGATTCTGTTGACATAATTCTTTCACAAAATATTGCTGAATCAACTCTTTTCACTTCAGGTCCAGGTGGAACTGAAACGATTATTATCACTGCCACAGATGAGGCAGGAAATTCAACTCAATGCGTCATTACTGTAAATATTATTGACGATATGTCTCCGACACCAATATGTCCTCCAGACACGAATATTTACGTTGATGTGAATTGCAATGGATTGATTCAAGACTATACTGGCGATGTAACAGTAACTGATAATTGTACTTCTCAAGCCAACATGGTAATCACGCAAAATCCTGTTGCAGGTGCTATCATCAATGGAGCTTTGGTATCAACACCCATAACAATAACTGTAACTGATGAAGCGGGAATTTCTGAATCTTGCACTTTCAATGCAACAACAATTGATACATTATTAGCAACTATTAGCTGCCCTTTAGACACTATTTTTTATGCTGATGCTCTTTGTCAAGCAACTTTGCCCGACTTAACTGCAGGCGCTATTGTAAATGACAACTGCATCCCATCTGGATCCATGACAATCACCCAAAGTCCTGCTCCTGGATTCCTGATGACATCGGATTTGGTGATTACATTAACTGTGAGTGGCGGCTTGCCGAATATTGATCAATCTTGTATTTTTAATGGAGTCTTTATTGATACAATCTCTCCAACTATATCCTGCCCCAGTCCAGCTGACATTTTTGTCGATGGAACATGCGAAGCACTATTAACTGATTATACTTCTGGATCTGCGGTGGTATTGGACAACTGTACAGGGAGTCCTTCCGTATCACAATTACCTGCTCCAGGAACTGTTCTTAGTAGTGCAACTAATATCAATGTTATAATGACAGTAACAGATGTAGCAGGAAACACTGGGTCTTGCATTTTTGTCCAGCCAGTCATTGACACTATTAAGCCCTTGATCACTTGTCCTGGAACACAAAGTGAAAATGCAGATTTGAACTGTTTTGCTCTGTTAAGCGATTATTCTTCCTTAGTGACCACAAGTGACAATTGCTCGGCAGTAATGACATTAACCCAATCACCAGCTTCTGGAACGTCAATCAATAATACTACTAGTGTTACCTATACAGTGCTTGATGATAGTGGAAACTCTGCGAACTGTAGTTTTAATGTTAATATAATTGATATAACTAACCCAACAGTCAATTGCCCTTCTTCAACTACAGTTTCAGTAGGCGTGAATTGCGATTATACCGTAACTGATTTCACAAGTTCAGTTTCTGGTAACGACAATTGTACTCCAGCTGTTAATTTATTGTATTCTCAATCCCCTTCACCTGGAACCGTGCTGCCATTAGGAACACAATCTGTTACTATAAACGTTTTTGATTTAGCTGGAAACAGTGGGGCATGTGTCTTCGATTTAGATGTAGAAGATTTAATCATTCCAACTGTGAGCTGTCCAACTAACCAAAGTATTATCGGAGACGGAGCCTGCCAAGGACTTCTTGGTGACTACACTGCGCTAGTCGTAGCAAGTGACAACTGCTCCACAACTGGTAATATTACCATACAACAATCTCCTGCTGTGGGCACCTCGATTTCAACAGACACTCCTATTACAATAACCGTAACAGATGAATCATCAAATACAGCATCATGTGTTTTTAACGCCCTCTTGATAGACACTATTTCTCCGATCGTTACTTGCCCTGCGGATCAAACTCTAACGATCAACGGGAGCTGTCAATATACTGTCCCCGACCTTTCATCAGGTGTAATTGGCACTGACAATTGTTCAGCAATAGGCAACATGACAATAAATCAAAACCCAAGTGCTGGGGCACTAGAAGGTGGTGTAACTGCTGTAATTATAACATTAATTGACGAGCAAGGGAATTCGACATCATGCATTACAACTCTATTTCCAGATGATATTTCCGCACCGACAATAACTTGTCCTACCCCTCCAGTGGCAAGTGCAGGGACGTCATGTGATTATGCCTTACCTAATTACGGAACACTTGCCAGTGTTTTAGACAATTGTTCAAATTATACGATTATACAATCTCCACCCTCAGGGACAATCGTCAACCCAGGAACAAATTCCATCACATTAATTGTAACGGATGCTGGAGGAAATACCGATCAATGTACATTCGATTTGACAGTTACTGAAACAGTCCCTCCGACAATATCTTGCCCAGCGAACGTTTCAACATGTGACCCCTTCATAACGTACCTCGATCCTACATTTGCTGACAATTGCGCCGCAAGTATGTCTCAAACAGATTTGTCTGGTTTAAGCTCAGGGATGATATTTCCAATTGGAATTACTACTTTGGAGTACACGGCCATTGATACTTCTGGAAATACAGCCGTTTGTACATTCGATATAGAAATTCTCGATTTCCCTGCTCCTGCAGTCATTACTGATGACACTTTGTTATTTTGTAACCAAAACAGCATAGTCGTTACTGCTGATCCCATAACAAGTGGCTCGGGTTTATGGACTGTTATTTCCGGACAAGGAAACTTTAACAACCAATTCGCTAATTCTACAGGTGTCAACAACCTTGGATCAGGTACCAGTATCTTCTCTTGGACGGTATCTTCAGCTTCTTGCGGTTCATTTTCTGACACATTAGTAATTATCAATTCACAGCAAGACTTACAAGCTAGCACACAAGATACAATCCTTGCATGCTCGAATATTTCAATC